>MDTG01407942.1_pt1 | contig 11131 bp, 10 predicted proteins | sample 811421 | NCBI WGS metagenome assembly MDTG01 (sample SAMN05326645, study PRJNA326480) | marine metagenome | isolation source: seawater | place: Pacific Ocean: South East | collected 2011
ATTTAAGACTAATATGATTTATGAACCTAATTAAGTCAACAGGCACATTTAGTTTTTTTACAATAATAAGTAGATTATTGGGTTATGTGCGCGATATTTTAATAGCTATATTTCTAGGAGCCGGACCATTGGCTGATGCTTTCTTTGTTGCATTTAGAATACCAAACACATTTAGAAGATTATTTTCTGAAGGAACATTTAACGCTGCGTTTGTGCCAAGTTATTCAGCATTGTTAGGTAAAAAAGAAACGTCAAAAAAATTTGCAAATAATATTTTTAATATACTTGTGCTCGGATTATTTTTTTTGGTTCTTGTTATTGAGATAATGATGCCTCTATTTGTTTTTTTGATAGCTCCAGGCTTCGATGGCGATTACCAAAAAATGGAATTAGCTATAACTTTAACGAGAATTACTTTCCCTTTTTTAATGTTTATTAGTTTAGCGTCTTTTTTTTCTGCAATCTTAAATTCTCATAATAAATTTGCTATAGCTTCAGCTGCACCTATCATATTAAATATTATTTTAATTGTAGTGCTACTTTTAGGAAAAATTTTAAATGATAAATTGGTTTATTATTTGGCTTATGCAGTAACTGTCTCAGGTATTATACAGTTTATTTTTTTATATTTTTTTGTAAAAAAATATTTTTCACCTGTAATAACTTTGACATTTAAAATTGATAATAAGATAAAGAGTTTTTTTAGAAAATTGCTTCCAAGCATTTTTTCTTCTGGTGTTACACAAATAAATATTTTAGTTGGAACAATTATTGCATCCTTTCAAGCTAGTGCAGTGTCTTATCTTTATTATGCAGATAGAATTTATCAAATAAATCTTGCTATTGCTGGAATAGCAATTGGAACAGTAATACTTCCTCAACTTTCTAAACATGTTCAAAATAATAAAAAAGAAAAAATAAAATCAATTCAAAATAAAGCTTTAGAGTTGAGTTTGTTTTTAAGTATACCTGCTTCAATTGCACTATTGATTGCTTCAGAAGAAATTATCTCTTCTTTATTTGGGTATGGATCTTTTGATGAATTAAGTGTTAAAAACTCAGCGAAAGCTTTATTTTATTTTGCTATTGGATTACCTGCATTTTCTCTTATTAAAGTTTTTTCAGCATTTTTTTTCGCAAGACATAATACAAAAATTCCTTTCTACATTTCTCTTATGTCTGTTTTACTGAACATAATGATTAGTGTCTTTTTTTTTAGAGAACTTGGATTTATAATTATACCAATAGCAACCACAATATCGTCCTGGTTTAATGCCCTTTTACTATTTATTTTTTTAAGGACAAAAAACTTATTTAGCTTTAACTTAATTTTTGTAAAAAGGTTTACAAAAATTCTATTTATTTCATCTTTAATGGGAATATTTTTTAATTATGTAATTAATTTTTTTAATCAGAACTTGCTTTATGAAGCAAATTCTAAAGCTATTTATTTAATTGGTGTAATTATATTAGGGCTAATGTTTTACCTTTTGATGGCAATTTTATTCAAAGCTTTTAAAAGAAGTGATATTAATTTAAACTACTAAAATGAGTAAAAAAATTTTTTCGGGAGTTCAGCCAACAGGAAACCTTCATTTAGGAAATTATCTTGGTGCAATTAAAAACTTTGTAGAGCTTCAAAATGAAAAAAAAAATCAATGTATTTTTTGTGTTGTAGATCTTCATGCAATAACAAGCAAACAAGACCCTAAAGAATTAAAAAAAAATATAAGAGAAACAGCTGCCACATTTATTGCTTGTGGAATTGATCCAGCGCAAAGTATAATTTTTAATCAATCAATGGTTTCGGCTCATTCAGAAGCTTCATGGATTTTGAGTTGTGTTTCAAGAATAGGGTGGCTTAATAGAATGACACAATTTAAAGAAAAAGCTGGAAAAGATAAAGAAAAAGCTAGCATTGGCCTTTACTCATACCCAGTATTAATGGCAGCAGATATTTTGCTTTATGACGCAACTCATGTTCCTGTTGGTGATGATCAAAAACAACATCTAGAACTTTGTAGAGATATTGCGCAAAAATTTAACAATGATTTTAATGTGACAAATTTTTTAAAAGTACCAGAGCCCTTGATTCAAAAACAATTTTCAAGAATAATGAGTCTAAAAGATGGAACAAAAAAAATGAGTAAATCAGATCCTTCAGATTTAAGTAGAATAAATCTGACTGATACCAAAGAAGAAATATCAAACAAAATAAAAAAAGCAAAGACAGATCCATTATCAATGCCAGAGGAAGTTAAAAATTTAGTGGAAAGACCAGAAGCAGAAAATTTATTAGGGATTTATTCAAGCTTAAAAAATCAAAAATTAGAAACCTCAATTAATGAATTTAAAAAAAAAAATTTTTCTGAATTTAAAGAAATATTATCAGAGGTATTAATTGAAAAAATTGAACCAATTTCAAAAGAGATCAAAAAATTATTAGATGAAGAAAACTATTTAGATTCGATTTTATTAGAGGGTTCTGACAAAGCAAACATAATTGCTTCAAAAAAAATCAAAGAAATGAAAGAATTAGTAGGCTTTTAATCTAATATATTAATTGGTTTAAATTTAAATATTTACCACTATATATAATAATATGTTTATCCAAACTGAAATTACACCAAACCCAAATTCTCTTAAGTTTTTACCTGGAAAAAAAGTATCGAACAATGGATCCTTCGAGGTCACAAAAAAAGAGGAAACAGATAATGAATTAGTGAGAAACCTTCTATCCGTTAATGGCGTAACAGGAATATTTTTAGGTAGTGATTTTTTATCAATTAATAAAGACGAAAAGACAAGTTGGGAAGATATTAAGCACATAGCAATATCACTAATCAATGAATATTATTCTTCAGGAAAAGAAGCTGTAATAGCAGATGAATTGATTGATAAAAAAAAAGAAGAATATAGTGATATTGAAAGAAAAATCATAAGTATTTTAGAAACAAAAATTAGACCAGCTGTTGCCAAAGATGGTGGAGATATCAAATTCAAAGAATTTAGAGATGGAACTGTTAAAGTAGAATTGCAAGGAAGTTGTTCTGGGTGCCCAAGCTCAACGATGACGCTTAAGCAAGGTGTTCAAAACCTACTGTGCCATTATTTGCCTGAGGTAAAAGAAGTTAAAGCGATATAATCATGAAAAAAATTCAAACGTCAGTTTTAGAAATAACAAAATATCTTAAAAAAAAAGGTTATGAAGGTTTTGTAGTAATCAAAAAAAAAAAGATTAAAAAAAAAATAGGCGATCTTAATAGTTTATCTAAAACATTTATATCTAGTTTGATCATAATATTAATTTTTTTTACCATTCCACTGGCAGTAGATCTTACAAATGAAAAAATTATATTTTCCAAAAATTACGAAAATAATTCAAAAAATAATTTAAAAAAAGTTTTAGAAAAACAGGATTTAAAAATAGATGATGGCTTAAATAATGAATTTTTATTTGATGACGTATTATCATTCGATGAACAGCCACAAGACAGCGTAAGATTAAGTGCGGCTACAATTGAAGAGTTATTTAAATCAACAAATTATAGTTTAGATGATGTAAGAAAAAATAAATTAGTTAAACCAATTACTTTAACTTTATTACCGGCAGAAATAAAAAAAATAGAAAATACAAAGAAAAGAAAAGACCTATTTATTCAAATTATTTTACCGTTAGTGATTGCAGAAAATAATAGCATTAAAACAGATAGAAAAAAACTTTTTCGTATTTTAAATAAAAGCAAAAATACAAAAGCTGAACAAAATTGGCTAAATTCAAAATTTAAACAATACGGTGTAATTAATAAAAATTTATCTACTTTAAAAATTAGAATAGACGAAGTACCAATTTCAATGGCAATTGCTCAAGCCGCAAAAGAAACTGGTTGGGGTACTTCAAGATTTGCACAAGAAGGAAATGCACTGTTTGGACAGTGGACTTGGACTGGTGATGGTATAAGGCCTTCTGGCGCTGATGATGATAGTACACATAAAGTTATGAAATTTAATATATTGCAAGCTTCTGTAAAAGCATATCAAAGAAATCTAAACACTCACTCTACTTATAAGAATTTTAGAAGTGCGAGAGCTGAACTAAGGAGTGACGGAAAAAAACTAGATAGTATGCTCCTTTCTGAGCACCTTGATAAATATGCGGAAACAGGAAAAGAATACGTTAAAATTTTACAACAAATAATTAAACAAAATAATTTAATGGATTTTGATGATGCAAAGTTATTGCCCTCAAGTATTGAACTTGAAAGTTTAATTTAATTTGTATTAACTGAAAATTGAATACCAAACCATCTCCATATTCCATTATCATTAAGTGAACAGTTTATTCTACCTCTTCTAAAATTGAATTTATCTCTAAATTTAATTTTTAGAATATTCTTACTAAGATAAGTATTTGATTTTTCCCATTTGTCACCTTCATCAGAAAAACAATTAATATTGTTTAAATTTTTTTGATCGTTAAAAAATTCTACAGAAAATTTAGGTGGGTTATTATTCTGAGATAAATATTTTTCTTCTGGAAGCAATTTTTTAAATTGAAGTGGGTATAAGTTTATTAAAAATTTAAATCTTTTTAAATCTCCATATTTTTCATTAATTGGAAATCTGGGTAATTCAAAAGGATCTTTATTTAAATCAATCACACCAGAATGTTGTCCAAATGAAAATTTAAAATTTTCTGAAATAAAAGCTTTATGGAAAGAACTATACTCCCCAAATGGGTAAGAAAAAAAGATTGGGTTGTAGCCAAGTTTATTTATAAAAATTTTGTTGGCAGTTTTAATATCATTCAAAAAATCAGAGGACTCAAAATTTACTAGATAATCATGAGAATGAGAATGATTACCTATAAAAGCAGTAGGTACTTTTTCTACTTCTTTTATTTGATCCCAACTCATGTATCCTTTTTTGCCAACAGCTTCAGTTGAAATAAAAAGAATAAATGGAATTTTCTTTTCTTTTAGATAGGGCCAGGCATTTTCATAAAAAGAGGAAAAACCATCATCGATTGTAATAAGTATTTTTTTTTCACTCTTTTCTTTATTAAAGTTTTTTTCTAAATTTTCAGGGTTATAAAATTTATAATTAAGATCCTTAATAATGTTTATTTGATCTTTAAATACACTCATTTTAATATTGGTTGATGGATATTTATTTTCATCAAATCGATGGTACATTAACGAAAGTATACCCTTATCTTTAGAATAATATTTGATATTATTTTCTTCTGCTTTAGACTCAGAAATAAATAAAAATAGTATAATGAACAATTTAATTGTAGACGCAGCTGGAGATAAAATTTTTTTATTGCTCATAGATAATAAAAATATTTATACTTGTAGTCACGAAAATAGCAAAATCAATTTTGAAAAATTAATAATTTTGATTAATAAGTTTTTAAATGAAAATAAAAGCTCTTTAAATAATATAGAAATAATTTACGTTAATAGAGGTCCAGGCAGTTTTGCTGGTATTAGAAACTCATTAGCAACGATAAAAGCTTTGTTTTTGACTAAAAAAATTGATTATTATTGTTTCAGTATGAAGGATTTTAAGGGATTTAATAATATTAAGTATGAAGACATACCTAATCTTTGTACAAAATTTAAAATTAAAAAGAATTTGATTAATCCTATTTATATAAGTTAAAATTAAAAATAATGTCAAAAAATATTGAACAAAAATGCTCGGCTAAAGGTGTTAAGCTAACTGATCAAAGAAAAATTATTGCTAAAGTAATGTCAGAATCAAATGATCATCCTGATGTAGATGAACTTTATAATAGAGTCTCAAAAATTGACTCAAAAATTAGTATTGCGACAGTTTATAGAACTGTAAAACTTTTTGAAGAGTCTGGAATTTTAGCTAAACATGAATTTAAAGGCGGTAAAGCAAGATACGAAGAATTAAACGAAGGGCATCATGATCATTTAATAGATGTTAAATCTGGTGAGATTATAGAATTTGTTGATGAAGAAATTGAAAAACTCCAAGAAAAAATTGCAGAAAAACATGGCTATAAACTTGTGGATCACAAATTAGAATTATATGGGATTAAAAAAAAATCCTAACCACATGACAAAAAAAATCTTTATCAAAACTTTTGGTTGTCAAATGAATGAATACGACTCAAAGCGAATATTTGATACTGTAAATGAAATTGGTTTTGAAAAAACTGATAAATATGAAGATGCAAATTGTTATTTTTTAAATACGTGCCATATAAGAGACAAGGCAAAAGAAAAAGTATATCATGAAATAGGTAGAGTAAAAAAAATTTTCAGATTAAAAAAAAAACCAATTGTTATTATAGCTGGTTGTGTAGCTCAAGCTGAAAACGAAGAAATGTTGAAAAGAGAACCCTATATAGATATTGTTATAGGACCTCAATCTTATCATAAAATTAATGAGATAATATTAAGATATATTAAATCGAAAAAAAAAGAGGAAGAAACTGAGTTTGATACAATTTCTAAATTTAATTATCTAAGTAAAATTAAAAATAAAAATAGTAAGGTATCATCATTTTTAACTATTCAGGAAGGTTGTGATAAATTCTGTCATTTTTGTGTAGTTCCCTACACAAGAGGGCCTGAGTATTCGAGACCTTTCAATCAAATAATAAAAGAAGCAAAAGCATTAGTTGATTCAGGAACTAAAGAAATTATTTTATTGGGTCAAAATGTAAATGCATATAGCTTTAAAGATAAAAATTTAGAGTTTAGATTATCTGACTTACTATTAGAACTAGATGGGTTTGATCAACTAGAAAGAATTCGATATACAACATCTCACCCTAAAGATATGACCAGTGATTTAATTAATGTGTATAGAACATCATCTAAATTAATGCCTTTGGTACATCTACCAGTACAAAGTGGATCAAATAAAATTTTAAAATTAATGAATAGAAAGCACACTATTGAAGAATACTTAGACGTTCATGAAAAATTAAAAAATATTAATTCTAAGATAGAATTTTCCAGTGATTTTATTATTGGTTATCCAGAGGAAAGTGAAGAAGATTTTAAAAAAACGATGGAATTAATTGAAAAAGTTGGATTTATTAATTCATATTCATTTATTTTTAGCCCGAGACCCGGTACAGCAGCAGCAGATTTAAAGTTAGTTGATAAAAAAAAATCTAAAGAAAGATTAGAAATAATTCAAAAAAAACTATCTGAAAAACAAATAAATAGAAACAAATTTTTAGAGGGCAATACACTTAAGGTTTTAGTTGAAAATAAAATGAAAGATGGAATAAAATTATTTGGTAGAACAGAATATATGACTTCTGTAATTTTTGATGGTAATTCTGATTATATAGGTAAAATAGTGCCAATAGAAATAACAAGTAGTAATCAAAATAGTTTATTTGGTAAAATAAAAGAAAATTTTAAAAAAAAGGTAGCTTGAAACTTGAACAACGTAGTCTCAAAAAAAATTAATTCTAATTTAAAATTTGTTTATTCTGATAATAATTCTTTGAGTGTAATATTTCAGGATAACGATTTGTTGATGGGTGTAGTTGGAGAATTTAATGAAAATTTAAAAGAACTAGAAAAAATTACCAGCACAAGTCTATACTCTAGGGGCAATTCTATCGTAATAAAATCAACACCAGAACAAAATGAAATTACAAAAAATGCCATACAATTTCTAGCTAACCAGTTTATAAATAATGGCAGTATAGAAAAAAAAGATATAATTTCTTCAGTAGACAAATTCATGATTGAAGAAAAGGTAAAAAATAAAAATATTTCAGATATAATTAAAACTCCCAAGAAATCAGTTATTCCAAGATCAGAAAAACAAAAAGAATACGTTAGAGCTTTGAGACAAAATGATATTGTTATATCAGCAGGTCCTGCAGGAACAGGTAAAACATTTTTAGCTGTTGCTGTTGGTTTGACATTATTGCTTGATAAGAAGATTGAAAGAATTATTTTATCAAGACCAGCAGTAGAAGCTGGAGAAAGATTAGGTTTTTTGCCTGGGGACATGAAAGAAAAAGTTGACCCATATTTGAGACCTTTGTACGATTCTTTATACGACCTTTTTGATTTTGAAAAAATTCAAAGGATGATTGAGATAGGTGATATTGAAATAGCTCCCTTAGCGTTCATGAGAGGTAGAACTTTAAAAAACTCCTTTGCAATTCTAGATGAGGCACAAAACGCAACAGATACGCAGATTAAAATGTTCCTTACACGTATTGGAGAAAATTCAAAAATCGTTATAAATGGCGATCCTTCTCAAATTGATCTTCCTCATAAAAGTATGTCTGGGTTAAATAGATCCAAAAAACTATTAGGGCATTTAGATGAAATATCCGTAATAGATTTTGATCATTCAGATGTTGTTAGGCACCCATTAGTTTCTAAGATTGTAAAAGCATATTCAGATCAAGAAAATGATTAACATCGATGTAGTTTCCGAAAGCAGTATTTGGAAAAAAAAAATTAAAAAGGCAGATATTTTTTTTAATTCATTAGTAAAAAAATTTCCTAAAAAACATAGATTTCATAAAAAAAAAATAGGTTTAACAATTTTGTTATCAAATAATAAAAATATTAAAAAATTAAATAAAAAATTTAGAAATAAAAATAAAGTAACAGATGTTTTATCATTTCCTTCTGAAAAAAGACTTAACATAAAAAAATCACCTTACATTGGTGATATTGTAATCAGTTATGAATTTATAAATAAACCAAAAACTTTGAGTGTTCTGGAGTTTAAGAATAGAGTAATTAAGGTTTTTATTCATGGTTTTCTGCATTTATTAGGTTATGACCATATTAAATTAAAGGATTTTAAATCTATGTTAATTGAAGAAGAAAAAATTTATAAAACTATTAAAAATAAAATTGCTGACTTTGCCTAAAAAAAATTTTTTAAATTATCTTTATATTATTTTTTTAGGAGGAATAAGTTCCTTTAGTTTACCACCGTACAATTACTTTATAATTAATTTTATTACTTTTTCTTTATTTTTTATTTTTATTTTTAATAAAAGAAAAAATAGTGAAAATAATAATTTTTTTTTTAAATATGGGTGGTGTTTTGGATTTGGATATTTTTTATTTAGTCTGTATTGGATAGCTATTTCATTAACTTTTGATCAGAACTTTAAATTTTTAATTCCAATTTCAATAATTGCATTACCATCTTTTTTATCTATATTTTATGGTTTAATTACGTATTTGTTTGCTATTTTTTATTCAAGAAATTTAATTAGTTCTTTTTTTCTTTTTTCATTATTATTTGGTACAATTGAATTTGTCAGAGGTTCTATATTTACGGGTTTTCCTTGGAATTTAATTTCATTTAGTTTTTCAAATAGTATTTACTTTATTCAAATTCTTTCTATTGTCGGAAGTTATTCTTTTAACTTAATATGTATTTCTTTATTTACAGTTCCTGCTTTATTTATCTTAAGAAACTCTACGAAAGAAATTATAATATGTTTTTCTTTTATACTACTAACACTTACATTTTTAATGTTTGGAAAGATTAGACATGACAATTTTGATTCTTTAGAAAGTATTAAAAACCCTTATAAAATTAAAGTAATCTCACCAAATATTAATTTAGATAGATTTTTTTCAAAAAAAGATGAGTTAAAAATAATTAATGAACTCATAGAGCTAAGTTCTCCAATAGAAAAAGAACCTACAATTTATTTGTGGCCAGAAGGTATTATTCCAGACAGTTATTTAGAAGATATGAGCAAGTATCGAAATTTATTTGAAAATAATTTTGGAAAAAATGATTTAATTATAATGGGTTTAAATAGCAGAGAAATTACAAATAATGAATATAAGTATTTTAATTCAATGGTTATTTTCAATAATAAGTTAGATATTCTTGCAAATTATAATAAAGTTAACTTAGTCCCATTTGGAGAATTTACTCCATTTGAAAATATTTTTGAATTAATAGGGTTTAAAACTGTAACTAATAGTTATCAATCTTTTTCTAGCGGTAAAAATAGGGTTCCACTAAATGTTAAAAATAACAAAATTGATTTAGATTTACTTCCTTTAATTTGTTACGAAATAATTTATTCTGGAAAATTATCAAAAGACAATAATTTTGATTACATAATTAATATTTCAGAAGATGGCTGGTTTGGAAATTCAGTAGGCCCTAAGCAACACTTCTCTCATAGTATTTTTAGATCTATAGAAAGTGGTAAATATATAATTAGGTCTGCAAACAACGGAATTTCAGCTATTGTGAACCCTTTAGGCGCTGTTGAACAAAAAATAAAATTTGGATTTACAGGATATGTTGAGCTAACTGAGAGTAAATTAGTTAAATTCACACCTTTTATGTTATATGGAAACAATATATTTTTAATGTTAATTTTAATATATATTTTTTTAATTTTTTCATTTAATAGAACTAAAGTATGAGTAATTTAAAAAATTTTTTGTTCACAAGCGAATCAGTTTCAGAAGGGCATCCAGATAAAGTATCAGATCGTATTTCAGATATGGTTGTAGACAGCTATCTTGCTGGAGATCCTTTTTCTAGAGTTGCTTGTGAAACATTAACTACAACAAACAAAGTTGTACTTGCTGGGGAAGTGAGAGGTCCAAAAATTAATGAAGAAGACCTTATTCAAAAAGTTAGAAATTGTATTAAAGATATTGGATATGACCAAGAAGGCTTTACATGGAAAGAAGCAACAAAGATAGAAAGTCATCTCCACTCACAATCTGCAGATATAGCTATGGGTGTAGATTCTAAGGGTAATAAAGATGAGGGAGCCGGGGATCAAGGCATAATGTTTGGATATGCATGTAACGAAACAGAAGAGCTAATGCCAGCACCAATTCATTATTCACATAAAATTTTAAGGCTTATGGCAGAAGATAGAAAGTCTGGAGTGTTAAAAAATATAGAGCCAGATTCTAAAAGCCAAGTAACTTTTGAATATATTGAGGGTAAACCGACAAAAGTTAAATCAGTGGTTATATCATCTCAACATTCAGCAGATGTCGATCAAGCTAAAGTAAGAGAATTGTTAACACCTTACATGTTAAAAGCTATACCAGAAAAGTTTTTAAAAGATTTTGATGAAAAAGAATTTTATGTAAACCCTACA
>MDTG01026263.1_pt1 | contig 11129 bp, 8 predicted proteins | sample 811421 | NCBI WGS metagenome assembly MDTG01 (sample SAMN05326645, study PRJNA326480) | marine metagenome | isolation source: seawater | place: Pacific Ocean: South East | collected 2011
AGTCCGGGCTCCGTAAAGACAATTTGCCAGTTAACGGCTGGCGAGGGCAACCTCAGGGCTAGTGCCACAGAAACAAACCGCCTTATCAAGGCAAGGGTGAAAAGGTGTGGTAAGAGCACACCGCGTTTTTGGTAACAAAAATCGCTAGGTAAACCCCAAATGGAGCAAGGCTAAATAGGGATGACGATGCATTAATTTGCTAAAACAGTCTTTAGTTGGTCATCCGGGTTAGCTGCTTGAGCATATTCGTGAGATTATGCCTAGATAAATGACTTCTTAAATGACAGAACCCGGCTTACAGATTATCTGGCATTCAACACTAGCTCCTCTGATGTTCCTTTTTTGTACTTTTTAACCTAAAACTATTGTATTGACTAATAACTTAAATCCCATATGATCCCAAATAATCCCAAATTGGAGGGTTTTTGATTGGAACTAAAATAAAAAGAAAATTTAAAAAGTATGTTTTTATCAAGTCACGAAAACAAAATAGACAAAAAAGGGAGGGTGTCTGTGCCTGCACCGTTTAGGTCCTTTTTAACAACCCAAGGTTACAATGGCTTTGTATCTTACCCTTCATTTAGTAACCCTGCTTTAGAATGTTGTACTCAAGAAAGAATTGAAAAATTATCTGATTCAATAGATACGTTAAATCCATTCGAGGAAAAAAGAGATTATTTTGCTACAGCTGTTTTATCTGAAAGTTCTAATCTTATTTTTGACACAGAGGGCAGAGTGCAATTTCCAAAAAAACTTCTTAATTTTGCAAAAATTAAAAGTGATATTTTGTTCGTTGGATTAGGCAAAACCTTCCAAATTTGGAGCCCTAAAAATTTTGAAAAATTTAAATCTTTTGCAAGGAAAAAAGCCTTACAAAGTAGATCAACACTTAAATGGGATAACAATTAACTAATGATAAAAGAAGGAGGGAGATATGAGTATTAATATAGGAGGTGGTGAATTAAAAGAACTTAAGCCGAGAATTTTAGTTATGGGAATTGGTGGTGCGGGGGGAAATGCTATTAATTCTATGATTGAGTCAGGAATGCAAGGGGTGGAATTTGTTGCAGTTAATACCGATGCCCAAGACTTGAGAGTTAATAAAGCTGACTCAAAAATTCAAATTGGAATGAATTTGACAAAAGGTCTAGGTGCGGGTGCAAAAAACGATATTGGTCAAGCTGCAGCAGACGAGTCTTTAAATGAAATTGAAAGCTACATTCAAGGAAGTAATATGATTTTTATTACTGCCGGTATGGGAGGTGGAACTGGAACAGGTGCATCACATATCATTGCACGAGCTGCCAAAGAATTAAATATTCTTACGGTCGGTGTTACAACTCTTCCTTTTGGGTGGGAAGGCCCCAAAAGAATGAGAAGAGCCCTTGCTGGCTTAGAGGAATTAAAAAAACATCTGGACACAGTCATAGTAGTTCCTAATCAAAATCTTTTTAAGATAGCGAACGAAGGCACTACTTTAAAACAAGCATTTACTTTATCGAACGATGTACTTAAGCATGGTGTTCAAAGTGTTACCGATTTAATGGTAAGACCTGGTATGGTAAACCTAGACTTTGCAGATGTTGAAACGGTTATGAGTTCAATGGGCAAAGCAATGATGGGAACAGGTGAAGCTGAAGGTGAGAAAAGAGCTGATGTTGCAACTGATATGGCTCTTAATAATCCATTAATTGATGAGTATTCATTAAAAGGCGCTAAAGGACTTTTAGTAAATATTACTGGGGGAGAAGATCTTACTTTATTTGAGGTAGACCAGGCAGTTAAAAAAATTACAGATGAGGTTGACCCTGAAGTTGAATTGATATTTGGAGCTATTCAAGACGAAAAGATGAAAGGTAAAATGAGAGTTTCAATAGTAGCAACTTCACTTGATGGTCACAAACCTGAGTCCAAAACGATTCTCAATATGGTAAGTAGAATTCAAAATAGAAATCCTGGATACTCTGACAATATTTTTAAAAATCCAAATATTGAGCAAAATCCTTTAAACTCAATTGATGGTGCAAATGTTTTGAAACTTAATGAACAGTTAGAGGTAGATACTTCTAGTTCAAGTATGGGCGCTATTTCATCTGAAAAAGAGATGACTAATGATATTAAAAATGACCACAATTCTGGTCCCCATGGTATTTCAATGGAGAATGCATCATATATTGAGAACAATCTTGAGATCAAAAATAAATTAGATAACTCAACTAATGATGAAGATGGCACACCAAAACTTTTCTCTGAAGATAATAATTATCAAGTTGAAGAAAAAGAACTTCCAAATGATAAGTTATTTGACCAAGGTTATTCAGATGAAGAAGAGTTTGAAATACCAGCTTTTTTAAGAAAGCAAAAATTTTAGTGCTAATACTAATTGACAATGGAATTACCCCAAAAATCACTGGAAGCCAAACACCTTCCAGTGATGATCAAAGAGGTTTTAAAAATTTGTAATCCAAATAACGGCGGTAATTTTATGGATTGCACTTTTGGAGCTGGCGGTTATTCAAAAGAATTTTTAAAATTTAATAAAACAAAAGTTGTTGCCTTAGACAGGGATTATCAAACAATCAAAATAGCCGACCAGTTAAAGAAAAAATTTCAATCTAGATTCATATTTTATAATAAAAAATTTAGTGATTTAGACCTAGTTACAAAAAATAAATTTGATGCTGTTATTTTCGATTTAGGTTTGTCATCTATGCAATTAGATGATTTATCAAGGGGATTTTCTTTTAAATCTAAAAGTGAGTTAAATATGTCCATGGGGCATAATGAAAGGTCAGCAAAAAAAGTTATAAACTCTTATAGCGCTCAAGATCTAAGAGATATAATTAAAATTTTTGGAGAGGAAGAAGAAGCCTCAAAAATATCAAAAAACATTATTAAAGCTAGAAATAACAGTGAAATTTACAGCACAGAAGAATTAGTAAAAATTATAAAAATGTCTAAAAGAAAAAATTTCAAAAAAAAAATTGATGAAAGCACTAAAACTTTTCAGGCTATAAGAATTTTTGTAAATAAAGAAATATCCGAACTTATTGATGGCATTATAAAAGCAACAAAAGTTCTTAAGCCAGGTGGCAAATTAGTGGTTGTTAGCTTTCATTCAATTGAGGATAAAATTGTAAAATTTTTCTTTAAAAATTTTTCTAAAAATAGCTCAAGATCTAATAAATATTTACCTGAAATATTTAAAAATTTATCCCTTTTTGAGAATTATAAAAATAAAATTTTTAAGGCATCTTTAAGTGAAATAAAGAGAAACCCAAGATCTAGATCAGCTAAATTACGTATAGCAATTAGAAGCAAATATGAGTTTAGTGATCCCAAAGAATTAAGACAGAAATTTAAATACCTCACTGATTTGGAGAATAGAGTTGCCTAATTTAAAATTAATAATATCAATTATAGTTTTTTCCTCCTTATTATTTTTTACTTCAATTATTAAAAATAAAACAAGGGTTATTGAAAAAAATATCCTTTTTTATGAAAATAAAGTCTCATCATTAGAAAAAGAATTATATGAAAGTCAACTTGACTATCATTATTTAACATCTCCAAAATTACTTAAAAAAAAATTATCTTTTTTAACTAATGAATCTTATCAATTTATGAGTTTTTCAAAAATATACTTAAATTTAAATAATTTTATTAATGATCAAAACAAAATTACAAGGAAATAAATAGTGAGAAAAAAAAAAATAAAAAAAAAACTCAATTTAAACCAACAGAGTTTTTTCTTTGAGGACTATTTAAGTACAAATCAAAAATTTAAAAGGGAGAAAAATTTTTTAATAAGTGAAGATAGAGTATATATTCTTTTCTTTTCTTTTTTTTTTCTCATTTTAATTTTTTCATTTAAAATTATTTTTATTTCTTTGCAAACTCATTCTTTTAGTGAAAACAAAAAATACAAAAACAATTTTAATCCTCTAAGAAGTGACATAATCGATAGAAACGGAGTTATACTATCAAGAAATATAAATGCTTTTCATGCTGCAATTAAACCGAATTTAATAAAAGATAAAAAAAAATTCTTAGTTAAAGTTATGTTGACTTTTCCTGAAATAGATAAAGACAACTTAATTAGAAATCTAAATAAAAATAAATATTTTTACATTAAAAAAAGACTGACTGATACGGAGAGAGAAAAGTTTTGGAAACTAGGCGAAAAAGGAATTATTTTTGAACCTTTCCAAACTAGAGTGTATCCACATTCAGATCTTTACAGTCATATTGTCGGACAAACTGATTATGACAATTATGGGATCTCTGGAGTTGAAAAATATTATGATAATTATCTAGGAGATACAAAAAATATTAAAAAACCTTTACAGCTTTCATTAGATACTAACATTCAATATCTAATCAAACAAGAACTTGAGAATGCATTGAATATTTTTAATGCTAAAGGAGCTGCGTCTATATTAATGGACTCTAATAATGGAGAAATTCTATCACTAGTTTCACTACCAGATTTTAATATTAATAAAAGAATTGAGTTAAAAAACAGTATCCTTATGAATAAAATTACAAAAGGGGTATTTGAACTTGGATCAATATTTAAAACTTTTACTATTGCTCTAGCATTAGAAGAAAAAATTGTTGATACTGAAACAATTATTAACAATATCGAAAAAAAAATTAAATGTTCTGTTCACAATATTTCTGATATCAAAAAATTCCCAGAATCCATGACCGTGGAAGAAATATTGGTTCAATCTTCAAATATTGGAACAGTTAAAATAGCAAGAAAAATAGGAGAAGAAAAATATAGAAAATTTTTAACTGAGTTAAATCTATTAAGTAGCCCAATATTAGAGTTAGATGAAGTAGGCTATCCACTTCCCTTTAAATGGAATAAGTGCAAGCTAGAAACAATAGCCTTCGGACATGGTATTACAACGACACCTCTTCAAGCTACAGCTGCTTATGCTAGTTTAGTTAATGGTGGCATGCTAGTTGTACCAACGTTACAAAAAGATAAAAATAAAAATCATAGTTTTAAGAGAATTATTTCAAATGAAACAAGTAGAAAAATAAAAAATATTTTAAGAAAGGTAGTTACAGATGAAAAAGGCACTGCTAGCTTAGCAGATATTTATGGGTACAATGTGATAGGAAAAACTGGAACATCACAATATTACAATGATAAAGGTAAAAATATTAATACATTTATTTCCTCTTTTACGGTCTCAGGCAAAAACTATACACTTTTGGTAATGTTGGATGATCCAAGGGTCGCGAAAAATTTAACTTACAATTATAGAGGTATGAAAATAAAAGGAACAAGAAATGAAGCAGGTTGGAACGCTGTTTATTCTTCAGGCCAAATTATAAAAAAAATTGGACCTATTTTAGCCATAAATAGTAAAGAAATTCTAAATCATCATGTTGTTAAAAAAACTAATTAAAAACTGTCCGAAAAATCTTTTTCATGTGAAAGTAAAGGGGCTTTCTTCAGATACAAGAAAATTAAAAAAAGGTGATTTATTTTTTGCTTTAAAAGGCTCAAAATATAACGGTGATAAATTTATTAAAAAGGCATTAAAAAAAGGGGCATGCGCAGTAATAACTTCAAAAAAGATAGATGGAATATCTCAAATTGTAAAAGTAAACAAAGTAAAAGATACCCTCGGAAAAATTTGTTCTAAATTTTTTAAAAATAAACCTAAGAATATTATCGCGGTTACTGGCACTAACGGAAAAAGTTCTGTAGCTGATTTTTTTCATCAGATATTAACTTTAAATGGACATTCGGCAGCTACAATTGGAACTTTAGGAATAAAAACAAAAGCGATTAAAAAAATTTATCTAACAAGTCCAGATGTGATAAGTTTACACAAAGAACTACAAAGTATTAAAGAAAAAAAAATTGACAATGTTTTATTGGAAGCCTCTAGCCATGGTTTAGTTCAGGGAAGAATTGATGGTCTTAAATTAAAAGCAGGAATTTTTACAAATTTAAGTCAAGATCATATGGATTATCATAAGTCTATGAAAAAGTATTTAGAAGCCAAATTGATACTATTTAAAAAATTATTGAATAGAAATAGTTATATTATTACTGACAAATCAATTCCAGAATTTAAAATAATTAAAAAGATTGTGAAAAAAAGAAAAATGAGAGGGGTTTATATTGATACTATAAATAGTAATTATAATTTAGATGAATTTAAACTAATAGGAAATTTCCAAAAAAAAAATTTAATGATGGCAATTAAAGCCTGTGAAATTCTTGGATTAAGTAAAAAAAAAATTATTAAATGTTTAAATAAAATAAAAAGTGTAAAAGGAAGATTAGAATTAGTTAAAGAATTTCCAGATCAAACGAAAGTTTTTATAGATTTTGCACACACCCCGGATGCAATAAAAACTGCAATTACAAGTCTAAGAACCCACTTCAAAAAAGATGTCACTATTATTTTTGGGTGTGGCGGTGAAAGAGATAAAAGTAAAAGAAAAAAAATTGGAAAAATTGTTAACAAAATATGTAGCAAAATATTTGTTACGGATGATAATCCTAGAGGAGAAAAACCAGAAATTATAAGAAATGAAATAATTAAATATATAGAAAAAGAAAAAGTACAAGAAATTGGAAACAGATCTTTTGCTATACGTTCTGCTATAATGCAGTCAAGTCCAAATGATATAATTTTAATAGCTGGTAAAGGGCATGAGGATGTTCAAGATTACGGGAATAAAAAAATTTATATCTCTGACTTTAAAATAATTAAAAATTTAAAAATAAAAAAAAATAAATTAAAATCCGAAACAAATGTTTTACATAACAATTTTCTAATTAATAAATTCCTTAACTTCAAATCAAATAAAAAATTTATTGGAGTATCAATAAATTCTAAATCAGTAAAAAAAAATAATTTGTTTATAGCCATAAAAGGAAAAAATAATGATGGTCATCATTATATCCGAGAAGCTATTTCAAAAGGAGCAAGTAATTGTGTAATTTCGAAAAATTTTAACAAAATTCCAAAACAAAAAGTAATAAGAGTCCTCAACACTCTCAATTCTCTAAAAAAATTAGCTCATTTGAAAAGAAATTTTACAAATGCAAAAATAATTGCGGTAACTGGCAGTTCAGGCAAATCATCAGTAAAAAATTTAATTGGAAATTTACTCCAATATTACGACAAAACATATTTTTCACCTAAATCATTTAATAATTTATATGGGGTACCTCTCAGTATTTGCAATCTGGAAAAGATGCATAAATATGGGGTTTTTGAAATTGGTATGAGTAAAAAAGGTGAAATTGATAAACTTTCCAAAATCGTAAAACCTAACATAGGAATTATAACAAATATTGCTGAAGCTCATATTGAAAATTTTAAAAATCTTCGTGAAATAGCTAAAACGAAAGGTGAAATTATTAATAATATTTTAAATTCGGGTACACTAATAATTGATCGAGATAACAAATTTTATAATTATTTTAAGTCTAAAGCTAATAAAAAGAAATTGAATTTAATCTCAGTAGGTTACAATAAAAGATCAGATATTAAAATAACTAAAGTTGAAAAATTTTTAAACTACAAATTAGTTACAATTAAAACATCAAAAGACATATATAAATTTAAAGTGAAAGATCAAATTGTAAAAAATATTGCATTTGCAATAGCGACTTTAGAAATTTTAAAATTAAATATACATAAGATAGTGAGCAAATTTAAGGAAATTAAGGTTTTAGAAGGAAGAGGCAAAATTTATAAAGTTAAATACAGAAATATAAATTTTAATTTAATTGATGAAAGTTATAACGCTAATCCCCTGTCAATGAAACAGTCAATTATGAATTTATCAAATTTAAATAGTAGCAATAAAAAATATATTTTATTAGGAGATATGCTTGAATTAGGAGAAAAGTCTCAAACTTTACACAAGGGATTATCTCCGGTGATTAATAACTCCAGTATTAATAAAATATTTGTTCATGGGAATCATATAATGGACACCTATAAAAACTTAAAAAAAAACAAAAGAGGAAATGTTTTACAATATAAGTCAGATATTAAAGATATATTACTTCCAATTTTAAAAAAAAATGATTACCTAATGATTAAAGGTTCTAATGCAACAGGATTAAATAAAATTTCCAAAAATTTAATGAATGGTAGAATAAATGCTATTTAATTTCTTAACCTCACTAATAGACCAATATTCATTTTTAAACGTGTTCAAATACTTAACATTTAGAACAGGTTTGTCTTTGATGACCTCTCTTATAATTGTATTTTTGATTGGCGGACCTTTAATAAGATATTTTTCTAAAATGGATATCACCGGGCCAATAAGGCAAGACGGACCTATAGATCATATAGTAAAGAAATCAGGCACCCCAACAATGGGAGGAATTATCATTATAATTGGTATGATTACAAGCACTTTGCTTTGGGCAGACCTAAACAATATATATGTCTGGTCTTTAATATTTATTTCTATAAGTTTGGGGGGATTAGGATTCACAGATGACTTATTGAAAATAAAATATAGAAATTCGATTGGACTAAATTCAAAACTTAAATTTTTCGGACAATTTTTGATAGGATTAATTACTTTACTAATTATTATTTATTTTTCGGATCATAAATATATAAATAATATTTATTTTCCATTCTTTAAAAATTTGATTTTGGACCTTGGAATATTTTTTATACCTTTTGGTTTATTTGTAATTATTGGTTCCTCAAACGCAGTAAATTTAACTGATGGACTAGATGGTTTAGCGACTGTTCCAATTATGCTCGTTGCATTATCTTTTACGTTTATCAGCTACGTTGTCGGAAATATAATTTTTTCTGAATATTTACAAATTCAATATATCCCTGGTGTTGGTGAAATTGCTATTTTTTGTGGTGCCATTGTGGGATCTTGCTTGGGGTTTCTTTGGTACAATGCCCCGCCGGCAAAAATATTTATGGGTGACACTGGATCCTTGTCTCTTGGAGGATCTTTAGCAGCAGTAGCAATAATTGTTAAACATGAGATAGTTCTTGCAATTATAGGAGGTTTATTTGTTTTAGAAACAATTTCGGTAATTATACAGGTAATATCATTTAAGCTTACAGGAAAAAGAGTTTTTATGATGGCCCCAATTCATCATCACTTTGAAAAAAAAGGATGGGCTGAGTCTACAATAGTGATAAGGTTTTGGATCATAGCAATTATTTTAGCATTAATTGGACTAGCAACTCTGAAATTAAGATAATGCGTGACACATTTAATTTTCAAAATAAAAGTTTTGCAATTTATGGTTTAGGCTTAACTGGCAAATCGGTGATAAAGTTTTTAAAAAAGAATAAAGTAAAAAAGATTTTTACTTGGGATGATTATAAAACTAAAACAAATTTTAAATTAAGGAAAAAATTTAAAAAAAATTTAAATATTGTTGATTTTATAGTGGTAAGTCCTGGAATAAATATTCAAAAGTCAAAATTTAAAAACTTATTACTAAAAAATAATAAGAGAATAATAACAGATTTAGATTTATTTTTTTTAAGAAACGAAGTAAAAAAATCAATTGTTATTACCGGAACAAACGGTAAGTCTACCACTTGTTTTTTAATAAGTCACATTTTAAAAAAAAATAATATAAAAAACAAATTAGTAGGAAACATAGGAAAACCAATTTTAAGTATTAAATTTATTAAAAATGAAACTTATATTATTGAAGCCTCATCTTTTCAATTGGAGTACTCAAAATTTTTAAAACCTTACTGTGCTGCAATATTAAATATTTCAAAAGATCACTTAGATTGGCATGGTACAAAAAAAAAATATATAAATTCAAAAATAAAAATTTTTAACAATCAGACCAAAAATGATAATGCTTTTTTACATGACTCAAAATTAAAAAAAATCTATAAAAAAAAAAACTTTTCAGCTAAATTAAAATTCATAAAAAATAATCCAATTAATTTTAAGAATATTAAAAATAAATATCTACAACTTGACGCTAATAAAGATAACGTAAAATTTGCATATTATATACTTAAGCTTTTTAAAATTAATAAATATTTTTTTTTAAGATCTTTAAAATCCTTTAAAGGATTGTCACATCGACATGAAATTTTTTTAAAGACCAGAAATTTTACTTTTATCAACGACTCTAAAGCCACATCATTTGATTCTACTAAACATGCTCTAAAATCAAATAATAACATTATATGGATTGTAGGGGGACAACCAAAAAAAAATGATAAAATATATATTGATCAATTTAAAAATAAAATTATCAAAGCTTATATTATAGGTAATTACACTAATTTTTTTGTAAAACAAATTGTTAATAAAATAGATTACGAAATTACAAAAAATTTAAATCAATCAATTATACAGATTTTTAACTCATTCCCTAAAAGAAAAAAGTTGACTGTTTTATTTAGCCCAGCAAGTGCATCATACGATCAGTTTAAAAATTTTGTTGAAAGAGGAGAAAAATTTAAAAATTTAGTAAAATTTTATGCTAAAAAACTTAATTAATTCTGAAAGAGTTAGTGATTATTGGAGAAATATCAATAAGGATATTTTATTTTGTTTTTTAGCCTTATTTTTTTTAGGAATTTTCTTTTCATTCTCCTCAACGTCTTCACTTGTGGGAGAAAGACTTAACAAAGATTTTTATCATTATTTTTCAAAACATCTAATATTCTCAATTATAGCAATTTTATTAATGTTTTTTATTTCTTATTTAAAAACATCTTTTCTCAAAAAAATAATTTTACCAATATTTGCAATCTCTTTAGTAATGTTAATTATGGTACCATTTATTGGTATTGAGATAAAAGGATCTAAAAGATGGTTAGACTTATTTTTTTTCCGACTTCAGCCAGTTGAAATTATAAAACCATTTTTTGTTTTAATTACTGCAAGTTTAATATGTAGAGGTAAGGAAAAAACGTCTAACTATTCATACTTTTTGAGTTTAATTATTTTATCGATAATATTGATTCTTCTTTTAAATCAACCAGATATTGGTCAATCAATTTTACTAATAACTACTTGGATTTCTATTATTTTTATTTCTGGAATTAAAATAAGTTATATTTTTATTTTTTTTGTTTTAGTAACTCTCAGCTCTATTTTACTTTTTACTATAT
>MDTG01248961.1_pt1 | contig 11128 bp, 8 predicted proteins | sample 811421 | NCBI WGS metagenome assembly MDTG01 (sample SAMN05326645, study PRJNA326480) | marine metagenome | isolation source: seawater | place: Pacific Ocean: South East | collected 2011
CATTAAGTATCCACCAAGATTAGCGTAACCTAATCCCAATGTTCTATATTCGTATGAAAGTTTGGCAATCTCTTTAGAAGGAAATTGAGCCATCATAACTGAGATTTCCAAGATTAATGTCCATAATCTAACAGCATGTTTAAACAGATGAGTATCTAAACACTTATCTTCATTCATAAAAGTCATTAGGTTTAACGAAGCAAGATTACATGCAGTGTTGTCAAGGAACATGTATTCAGAGCAAGGATTTGAAGCCCTGATTTCTCCACTTTCTGGACAGGTATGCCAATCATTAATAGTAGTATGAAATTGAATTCCTGGGTCAGCACATGCCCAAGCCGAGTATCCAACCTCATCCCAAAGGTCTTTTGCTTTAATGGTTTTGTTTATAGAGTTATCAGTTCTATTTACAAGATTCCAATCTTTATCTTCTATTACCGCCTTAATAAATTCATCAGTAACACGAATGGAATTATTGGAATTCTGACCTGATACAGTTACATATGCTTCAGAATCCCAGTCAGTATTGTAGGTATCAAACTCTATTGTTTTATAACCTTGCTTTGAAAAATGTATAACCCTCTGGATATAATTTTCTGAAACTTCATTTTTTCTAGCTTCTATTATTTCTCTTTTCAAAGCTGGATTTTTGTTAGGGTCAAAGCAGCTTTCACCATCAGCTTCGCAATTGTGACAAGCATTCATAATCTTTTTTAAATGCTTAGCACAAATTTTTGAACCGGCTACTAATGCTGCAACTTTTTGCTCTTCAGTTACTTTCCACTTAATGAACTCTTCAATATCTGGATGATCAATATCAACGACAACCATCTTCGCAGCTCTCCTTGTTGTACCTCCTGATTTAATAGCACCTGCAGCACGGTCACCTATCTTTAGGAAACTCATTAATCCTGATGATTTGCCTCCACCGGAAAGTCCTTCAGAAGCGCCCCTAAGGTTTGAGAAGTTTGTTCCAGTTCCAGATCCATATTTAAATAATCTAGCTTCTCGTACCCACAAGTCCATTATTCCACCATCATTGACTAGATCATCGTCAATACTTTGTATGAAGCAAGCATGTGGCTGAGGTCTCTCATAAGAACTTGACGATCTTGTTAATTTAGAATTTTCGTGATCTACATAAAAATGACCTTGTGAAGGACCATCGATACCATAAGCCCAGTGTAGACCTGTGTTAAACCATTGAGGACTATTAGGGGCTACCATTTGCATTGCTAGCATATATCGAATTTCATCAAAGAAGGCCCTAGCATCTTCTTCGGAAGAAAAATAATTTCCTTTCCAACCCCAATAAGTCCATGCTCCCGCTAACCTATCAAATACTTGTTGAGAGTTTTTTTCTGAGGAAAAAGATAGATCTTCTGATTCTTGGTCAGCTATTCGAGGAGACAACCAAGAAGGAACATTTTTTTCTTCAGTTCTTTTAATTTTATTTGGAACACCTGCTTTCCTGAAATATTTTTGAGATAGAATATCACTTGCAACTTGGCTCCAACCTTCAGGAACATCAAAATTTTCGAGTTTAAACACTAAAGAACCATCAGGATTTAAGATTTCAGAGGATGCTTTTTTGAATTTTATATTTTCATAAGGTGATTGTGAATCCTTGGTAAATTCTCTATTTATTTTCATTTAATTTTATCCTTCAAATGTTCTTTTTTAAGACTAAAGGACTGATCCAAGGTTATAACATCGGAATTATTGGCCTCGACCGGTCTTGCCAGAATGCTTTTATTTGAGCTTTATTCTAGATTGTTAATAATTTATTATTTGAAAAATGAAGTCAACATATTGTGTAAAATAATTTTTAATCTACCATATAAGGTATTATAATTGTGATTAATTTTATGAAGATTCAATAATTTCAATAGGTTAGTAAAATTCTATAAGTCTTTATCTGTTGAAAAAAATGTGAATTCATCCTATTTCTAGATTTATGATTAAGGAGATTTTTACTTGGTGGAATAAACAAACTCTAGGAACCAGAATTTGGTCATATCTAAATGGAGTAGAGGTAGGTAGAGATGTTACTGGTAATAGGTATTTTTCTAATAAAGACGATTCAAAAAGATGGGTCATATATAACAGTCAGGTCGAGGCCACAGAAGTAAATCCTGAATGGAATAACTGGTTAAGATTCACATCAATTGATAAGCCTATAGATAAAAAGAATTATGAATGGCAACTTGAACATCGACCTAATTTATCAGGTACTCAAAATTCTTACTCACCAAAGAAATCTCCATTTAACAAAGATTCTATAAAGAAAAATAGTGATTATGAGAAATGGTCTCCTGAAAGCTAGCTCCTTTTTTATCTTGATTTCTATCTCAATTTATACATCTGTTTTTTCTGAAGAAATTGATATTGTTCCATTAATTAATCTAGATCAAATCGAACCTTCATACGATTCTCTTAATGAGGATACTATAATCAAGAAAAGTGAAGATGAGCAAATAATTAATAATGAAAATATATCTGACAAAGAGCTAAAAATTGTCTCTTTAAATATTCTTAATAAGATAACGGCTAACGTGGAAATGCTGAATATAAATATTAAAGAAAATTTCTACCATGGAGAACTCAGAATTTATCCAATAGATTGCTATCTTAGCAATCCTGAAGATAATCCAGAAACAGCAATTTATCTTAATATTTACATTGATTCTATTAATGAAAAAATTTTTTCAGGATGGATGTTAAAATCTTTACCATCAATTTCTTCAATTGAGCATCCAATATATGATATCTGGGTAAATGATTGTTTCTAGCTATAGTGAAGATATATTATTTTCTAGCCAATTTATGGAAACAGAACCATTTTTAAAGTCAGTAGAAGATAAAATCTTTTTGTGTAACTCTATATTTGTATCTATTCCATCAATAACTATCTCATTTAAAGATCTCAAAGCCCTTTTGATTGCATGATTTCTGGTACGGCCTGTAGAAATTAATTTAGCTAGTAAATTATCATAGTAGTGGGGCACTTTATAACCTGAGTAAATGAAAGTATCTAATCGTATTCCATTTCCTGCTGGAGGATGAAATAGTCCAATTGTACCAGTGCTTGGTTTAAAAGTTTCAGAATTTTCAGCATTAATTCTGCACTCAATTGAGTGGCCTAATGGCTTTATATTGTCTTGAGTTGTAAATATTTTTTCACCAGCCGCCACACAAATTTGTTCTCTAACAAGGTCGATTCTTGTTAGCATTTCCGTAATCGGGTGTTCAACCTGAAGTCTAGTATTCATTTCCATGAAATAAAATTCTCCTTTTTCATACAGAAATTCAAGCGTTCCTAAGCCAAGATAGCCCATTTTCTGCATTGCTTTTATACAAATTGAAAATAGCTTATTTTTTTCTTCTTCATTTATTCCTGGGGCAAGAGCTTCTTCGATAACTTTTTGATTTCTTCTTTGCACTGAACAATCTCTTTCATGAAGATGAAGAAAGTTGCCATACTTATCACATATGACTTGAACTTCGATATGTCTCGGGGAATCAATAAATTTTTCAATATAAACTGCATCATTGCCAAAAAAAGATAATGCCTCTTGCTTTATTATAGGAAGAGCTTCGCTTAGCTCCTTTTCATTATGCACAACTTTCATACCCCTTCCTCCTCCACCAGCACTCGCTTTAATTAGAACCGGAAATCCAATCTCATTTGATATTATTAAAGCATCTTTCTCACCTTCAATAGCTTGATCAGATCCTGGAACAGTAGGAACTCCAAATTCTTTCATAATTTTTTTTGCTTGAATTTTATCTCCCATAGCTTCTATGTGAGTATATTTTGGCCCAATAAATGTTAGTTTATGATCCTCTAGCATCTTAGCAAAAGAGGCATTTTCTGATAAGAAACCATATCCAGGGTGCACAGCTTGTGCTCCAGTAATTTCACATGCAGAAATAATTGAGTGAGTATTTAAATAGCTCTTATTAACAGGGTTGGGACCTATGCAAACACTTTCGTCAGCAATTCTTACATGCATCGATTCTGAGTCAGCTTCACTATGAATTGCTACTGTTGATATGCCTAGTTCTTGACATGCTCTATTTATTCTAACCGCAATTTCTCCACGGTTAGCAATCAATACTTTATCAAACATTTATTCTATGAGCATTAAAGGTTGACCAAATTCAACAGCCTGTTCATTTTCAACCAAAACTTTAACCAGCTTTCCTTGCAAAGTTGATTCAATTGGATTCATTGTTTTCATTGCCTCAATAATTAGCAATATTTGGCCAGATTTAACTTCATCACCTTTATTAACAAACTTATTTGCTCCAGGCTCAGGTTGGAGATAAATAGTACCAACCATTGGAGCTTTTATTGCTCTTGGGTCATTTTTATAATCTGGATCTGTATTATCTTGAGTATCTGAAGCTATGCCTGTTTGTTTTTGAGATATATTAGAAATAACTGGAGTACTTACTCTCGATACTGAAATTGCAAAGTCTCCGTCTCGATAAGATATCTCGGTTAAATTTAGTTCTTCAAGGAGCTTGCTAAGTTCTTTAATGGGTGATTTATCAATTGTTTTTTTTACCATTATACTGTTTTTATATTAATTTATTGATTCCATCAATAGCAAGCAAATAGCCATTCAAACCAAATCCGCATACAACCCCATTTACGCCCTTGCTAATATATGAGTTGTGTCTAAATTCTTCTCTTTTAAATAAATTTGATACATGTACTTCGATTTTAGGAATTTTTATTCCTAATAATGCATCAAGAATTGAAACTGATGTGTGTGAAAGTCCTCCGGCATTTATAATTAGACCATTGAATGAATTTCCAGCTTCTTGTATTGAGTTTACTATTTCACCTTCACTATTTGATTGAAAAAAAGTTACTTGAATTTCTAAATTCAAATTAGATAAATGATTTTCAACCATATTTTCTAGATCTTTTAGACTCTCAGAGCCATAAATCTCAGGTTCACGTTCACCTAACATATTTAAGTTAGGTCCATTTATTATCATTAATTTATTTGGCATTACTTAGCTGATTAACCTCTATCTAGATTATTTTCTATTATATTCAACAAATCATTAGCCCGATACCATTCAGTGGTATTTTTTTCAATATTTTTTATGCTCTTTTTAATAAATTGGTATGCCATAGCATAATCTCTGGTTAAGTAGTGCCTTTCAGCTGTGCAATATTGGGCCAAAGGGAGGTTTCCTGTTTCGTTATATGCTTTGGCTAATAGGTACCAAGAGTATGTATTTTTAGTATTTATTCTAAGAGATTTTTTTAATAGTTCTATGCTCTTAAAATAATCATTTTGATTATCATTAGCTAAATAATAGTTTCCTAACATCATTAAGTAAAGGTCGTTATCGCTTTCAATAAGTTCAATTGAAATAGCCTGCTCATTTATAGCAGACTCATAATCATGTTTTGAGAAATAAATTTCGCCAAGTAGTTCTCTAAAGAAAGGATTATTTGGATTTTCACTAATCAACCTTTTTAGTAATTCTATTGAAGTATCATGATCGCCTGAAAGATAGCTTGTTACTGCTAGGGCGTACTTATCTTTAACTGTGTTTGAATTATAAACAGCCCTCGTTTCATTGTTGCTATGAGTAAAACCAAAAATTTTTGCTTTAAGTAAATCAAACTCATTTTGTAGATTTTCATCCCTAGAATATTTGCAGCCATTATTTTGGTTAAGTGAAGAAGCAACCCAAGTTTTTCTTTCAAATATCCTTGGGTGAGTAGATCTATAGCTAGATTGATCTGGACTATAAGGAACATTCATTTCAAGTTTATCTAAAAAGTTAAGAAAGAATTTTCCATCTATCTTATTCCTACATAAAAGTTTTACAGCAGCTTGATCTGCTGCAGCCTCTTGGTTTCTACTATAGTAAGTGTAACTATCTTGGATACTTGCTGATCCTACCATTAATGTGGCTAATCCTGCATCAGAAGCTCCCCCTAAAATTCCTAAGACTCCTAATACATACACTGGAAATGCACGGCTACTAATTTTATTAATTTCTTGTTTAGTTCTAAAAATATGCCCACCTAAAATATGGGATAGTTCATGTGCTAAAACAGCTGCGTATTCCCTATAATCGTCAGCTGCTATTATTATCTCAGTATTAATAAAGAGGTTATCCCCACCCGTAACAAATGCATTAATCTCATTACTATTTATAAAATAATAGTTTAAATCATCATATTTAATATCTGAATTGTTTAACAATTCTGAAACTAATTTTTCAGTAAATTTTTCAAGTTCAACATCTCTAATAATTTCAAAGGATAAAACTTTATTAATTGAAAGTAAGAAGAAAAAAATAATTAAAATAATATTTGTTATTTTTTTCACCTATGTTTGCCACCATCCAGTTTTTTTATTTTTGATTTCTTTGATTGAAGTAGTTTTTTTTGTTGAAGAAGAAGTTTTTTTTGTTGAAGAGATAGGTTTTTTTGATTGAGAGCCTACTTTTTTTTGTTTTTTTATATTTCTTCCAGATTCTAGTCTTTTTTTAGTGTTTTTTTTGACTGTTTTTGATTTACTAACCTTTTTTTTACTTTTCTTTTCTTTTTCATCCTTTTTTATCTCAATAGTATCATTCTTCATATTTAAATTTGAGATAAAAGATATGTTAATTTTATTTCTTTCTTTTATCTCATTTAATTCTTCTTTAAAGTTTTTTTCAAGCGTATGCAATGTAGATGGATTAATTTCAACTGAAAAACTTTTCTTTGTGCTAATATTAATTTGCTGTTTTAAATTATACATTACTTTTAACGCACATGAACTTAGGCTGAGTTCAGATTTCCAATCTATAAAACTTTGCCTTAACCTTTGTCTTGACATTTCAAGTAAGCCAAACTGACTTATTCTTGAAACTTGTATCCTTGCACGATCATTTCTTACAAATTCTTTTACTTTCTTTTCTACTGATCTATTGTTTCGCATTTCATACATATCAATAAAATCAATTACAATTAATCCGGAAAGATCTCTAATTTTAATCTGTTTAGCAATTTCTTGAGCAGCCTCTAAATTTGTCTTTAGTGCTGTTTTTTCAATATTTCTTTCTTTTGTAGCGGCACCTGAATTAACATCAATTGCCACTAATGCTTCAGTAGGATTGATTACAAGATATCCACCAGACTTTAATTTAACCTCTGCTTCAAACATTTTTGAAATTTCTTTTTCAATATTATATTTTGAAAATATTGGTACTTTATTTTTATAATGCTTAACAAATTTTGAATAAGTGGGAAGAATTTGAGACATATATTTTTTTGTTTCTTTATAGGCTGCATTTCCTTCTACATATATTGATTTCATTTCTTTACTATATACATCTCTTATGATTCTTCTTATTAAGTTTCCTTCTTCATGTATCAAAGCTGGCGCTATCGCTTTTTCTGTCTCTTCCACAATTCCAACCCACAACTTGTGTAATGAGGCATAGTCTTTCTTTATTTCATTTTTTGTTTTATTCAAACCTGCTGTTCTAATAATTAAACCCATTTCTGAAGGTATATTTAATTCTTCAATAATTTTTTTTATTTTATTTCTGTCATCTGAAATTGATATCTTTCTAGATATACCTTTTGTTTTTGTAGAGTTAGGCATTAGTACAGAGTACTTGCCTGCCAATGAAATATACGACGTTAGTGCTGCGCCTTTATTTCCTCTTTCTTCTTTTACAATTTGAACCAAGATTAATTGACCAGTTTTGATCACTTCTTGAATTTTATAAGATCTATAGAGTTTGCGTCTTAATGATGATTTAGCTACTTTCTTCTGTTTGTAATTTGTAGATGAATTTACAGTTTCATTGTCGATTTCAATATTCCCATTTACTTCTTCATCTTTTTTTTCAATATTCCCATTAACTTCTTCACTATCTTCATCGTCGTTTAATATATTGCCATCTATTTCAGAATTATCAGGATCAGAGTTCTTTTCTTTTTTTTGAGACCGTTCATTTTTACTTTCTTTTTGATGATTTTCTTCTATTTCAGCTTCTGCCTCTATTAATTTTTCTTTATCAGCTACTGGTATTTGAAAATAATTTGGATGTATCTCTCCAAATGCCAGAAAGCCATTTTTTTCATTTCCAATATCAACGAAGGCGGCTTGAAGGGAGGGCTCAACTCTTGATACCTTACCTAGGTAAATATTTCCTTTTTGATTCTTTCTTAGTAATGATTCGTACTCAAAATCTTCTAATCCATCTTCTCCAATGAGGGCGAATTGAGTTTGGTCAGATCTTGAACCATCAATAAGTAATTGTTTTGACATTTAACGAAACCTTTCAAATTTTGCACTACTTCTAGAGCAACAGAATATTTATTTTTATGTAATAAGAATTTTTTCATGATATTAATTTCTTATGATTATTTGATAATGTTTATATGCTGCGTTAAGAAAATTCAACATATTTTGACTTAAGTTTAATCCTTTAATTTGCCTGAATATTTACTAGTAATCATTAAGGTCTTAAGATAGCCATATTATTTTTTTATCAATGCCAATGCCTTTAAAGCTAAGAATTTTTAAGTATGGAATATACACTGCTATTATATCTGCAGTAACTCTAATTAGTATTATATTTTATTTCTTAAACACCCTTCCAGATTACTCAAGTCTCAAGGATTATAAACCTGATGTAATGACGAGGGTTCATGCATCCAATGGGAGTTTAGTGAAGGAGTATTCTAGAGAATATAGAATATTTATTCCTATAGAAAATATACCAGAAAATTTAAAACAGGCATTTATTTCTGCAGAAGATAAAAATTTTTATAGACACTATGGAGTTGATATTTTTGGAATTTTAAGAGCAAGTTTGTATAATATTAGAAATATAGTTTTAAACAATCGTCCACAAGGCGCCTCAACAATTACCCAGCAAGTTGCAAAGAATTTTTTGTTAACTGATGAATTAACTCTTTCAAGAAAAATAAAAGAAGCACTTCTAGCAATTAAAATTGAAAGAGCTTTATCAAAAGAAAGAATTTTTGAATTATATCTAAATCAAATTTACCTAGGTGCTGGTACTTATGGCGTTGCAGCTGCATCTAATAGATACTTTGAAAAAGAGTTATCACAACTAAGCATCCCTGAAGTAGCATTTTTAGCTGCTTTACCAAAAGCACCAAGTAGATATAACCCAATAAAAAATCATGATCTTGCTATGGATAGGAGAAATTGGGTTTTGAAAAGAATGTACATTAATGGTTATATTTCTTTAGAAGAATTTGAGGAGGGGAAAAATTTACCTATAAAAAATTTCTTACACAAAGATAAAAATATTTATTCATCTGATTATTATTTAGAAGTTATCAGACAGAAAATTATTAATACATTTGGAGAAGAATATCTTTATGCAGGGGGGCTTTCAGTTAGAACTTCTTTAGATAGCAATACTCAAACTCAAGCCGATAATGCTCTCAAGGAAGGTTTGTTGGCCTATGATAAACGATACGGGTATAGAGGTGCAATTAACAGCATTTCTAATGAAAATTGGCAGAATAAGATAGAGAATAATTATACTCCTTATGATTTCATGCTTGCTAAAGTAGTTTCAGTTTATGATAAAAAAGCAATTATTGAAACTTCTGCAGGTAAGATAGAGGAGATTAATCTATTAAATCTTTTATGGGCTAGAGAACATATTCCAGGCGGTTATGTAGGACCAAAAATTGTATCAGTAAAAGATGTTTTAAGAAAAAATGATATAATTTATGTTTCTATAAATGATGAGAATGAATTTGTTCTTGAGCAAGTACCAGATATTAATGGTGGGATAGTTGTAATGGATCCTCATTCAGGAAGGGTAGTAGCTTTATCAGGAGGATTTGATTTTAATTTAAGTAATTTTAATCGCGTTTCTCAAGCTATGAGGCAACCAGGATCAGCATTTAAACCTTTCGTTTATATTTCTGCATTAGAGAATGGACTTCAGCCGAATAGTTTAATTCTTGACGCGCCTTTTGTTGTAGACCAAGGAGATAGGTTAGGAAAATGGAAACCTGAAAATTATGGAAAACAATTTTACGGTCCTTCTCCATTAAGAAAAGGAATAGAAAACTCTAGAAATCTTATGACAATAAGGCTAGCTCAGTATTTAGGAATGGATAAGGTGAGTGAAATTGCTAATAGAACAAACATTATGCAAGACATGCCTGAAGTTTTATCAATGGCTTTAGGAGCAGGAGAAACTAACCTGTTAGATTTAACATCTGCATACGCATCATTTGTCAATGGTGGGAAAAAGATAACTCCAATATTAATTGATAGGATTCAAGATAGAAGGGGTAAAAATGTTTTTTTAGCTGATCTAGCAGAGTGTTTTAATTGTAATTTCCCCTACATAGAAGAAAACCCATATCCTCTAATAAAAGATAGTAATAAGCAAATTTTTGACTCCGTGAATAGTTATCAAATGGTATCAATCCTTAAAGGAGCTGTAGATCGAGGAACTGGAAGAGGAACAAAAATGTCAGGTTTAGAGATTGCTGGTAAAACTGGAACAACTAATAAAAATACGGATACATGGTTTATCGGATTCACATCTAATTTGGTAATTGGAGTTTATGTGGGTTACGATGAACCAAAAACTCTAGGAAAATTTGAAACCGGTGCTAAAACTGCGATGCCAATATTTAAATCTTTTATTACTAAAGCCATTAAAAAAGAAAATACAAGACCATTTAAAGTTCCAGAAAAAATAACCTTGATGGTTGTTGATTCTCAAACTGGTCAAAAAGTTAGTTTTGCTTCAAAAAAAACCTTAATCGAATCTTTTAAAACAGAGAATATTAATGAAAATTTTGATATTAATTTAAAAAATAATAATAGATTTAATAACAATAATATATTAAGATTTTATTAATGAGCAATATTTTCTTAGACAATTTAAATTCAATAAAAAAAATCAATCAAAGAATTCAGGAGTATCTTTGAAAAGAATGATATTAAAGTAAAAATAGATCAATTTCAGAGTTTAATTCTAAAAGAAAATTTCTGGAAAGACCAGAATAATGCTCAAAAAATTTTAAAAGAGAAAAAAAAATTAGACGATCTTGTTAATTCATACGAAAACACTGTTAAAGAAAGTA
>MDTG01123968.1_pt1 | contig 11127 bp, 11 predicted proteins | sample 811421 | NCBI WGS metagenome assembly MDTG01 (sample SAMN05326645, study PRJNA326480) | marine metagenome | isolation source: seawater | place: Pacific Ocean: South East | collected 2011
AAAGTAATAAGCGTAAGCTTTAAAAAATTTATAAGATCAGAAAAAAAATTTAAGAATTTTGAATATTTAAAAAAACAAATAAAACTTGATATAAAAAAAGCAAAAAAATAAAAATGTCAAAAGATACTTTACAATTACCTAAAACAGCTTTCTCAATGAAGGCCAGCCTCCCAAACAAAGAACCTGAAATTTTGAAAAAATGGGAAAAAAATAAAATTTTTGACAAATTAAGAAAAAATTCAAAAGGTAAAGAGAAATTTATTTTACATGATGGGCCTCCTTATGCGAATGGGCATATTCATATGGGAACTGCTCTTAATAAAATTTTAAAAGACATAATAATCCGTTTTCATCAAATGAACGGAAAAGATTCAGTATATGTTCCAGGATGGGATTGCCATGGATTACCCATTGAATGGAAAATAGAAGAGCAATACAAAAAACAAAAAAAAAACAAGGATGAAGTTCCAATTAAAGATTTTAGGCAGGAATGTAGGGAATTTGCTAAAAGCTGGATTGACGTACACATAAAAGAGTTCAAACGATTAGGTGTGGTCGGAGATTTTGATAATTATTATTCCACAATGAGTTATGAAGCTGAAGCTCAAATTGTAAGAGAATTGGGTAAATTCCTTTTAGACGGAAGTTTATATCAAGGTTTTAAACCAGTTTTGTGGTCCACAGTTGAAAAGACAGCTTTAGCTGATGCAGAAGTTGAATATTTAAATCATACATCTAATACAATTTATGTAGCTTTTAAAGTTAAAGACACAAGTAAAGATTTTCTTAGAGATACTAGCGTTATTATTTGGACGACAACACCATGGACGATTCCCGCTAACAGAGCATTAGCTTATAATAACGAAATTGAATATTCAGTTTTGGAAATTGAAGATCTTGAATACTTTAAGGAGAAGAAGATTGTAGTTGCAAAGAGTCTAATAAATTCAATTGTCAAAGAATGCGCTATAAAAAATTATAAAGAATTAAAAACTTTTAAAGGGTCTGAATTTAAAGGGACTATTTGTAATCATCCATTCATCAAAATGAATTTTAATTATGATGTTCCAATGTTAGATGCTCAATTCGTAAATTTAGACCAAGGAACTGGAGTTGTACATTGTGCTCCAAGTCATGGACCAGATGATTTTAATTTATGTTTAAAAAATAACATACCCTCCCTGTATACCGTGGATAATGCAGGACTTTATACTAAAGAAATACCTTACTTTACAAACACCCATATATTTAAAGCAGACCCTGTTGTCATAGAGAAGTTAAAAGAACAAAAAAAATTACTTAGAAATGATAAACTGAGTCATAGCTATCCTCACTCATGGAGATCTAAAGCACCTCTAATTTATAGAGCAACCCCTCAGTGGTTTATTTCAATGAAAAAAAATAATCTAAGAGACAAAGCTATTCAGGCTATCAACGATACAGTGTTCTATCCAAACAAAGGCAAAGAGAGATTACTATCAATGGTTGAGGGACGCCCAGATTGGTGTGTTTCTCGTCAAAGAGTTTGGGGAGTTCCTTTACCAATTTTTATTAATAAAAAAACTAGAGAACCATTAAGAGACGAAAATGTTATAAATAGAATAGCTTCAATTTACGAGAGACAAGGATCTGACTGTTGGTTCACAGATGACCCTAAAGTTTTTTTAGGTGACAAATATAATCCTAACGATTACGAAAAACTTAATGATATAGTAGAGGTATGGTTTGATAGCGGCTCAACACATAGTTTTGTTTTAGAGAAAAGAAAAGATTTAAAATGGCCTGCAGATATGTATCTAGAGGGTTCCGATCAACATAGAGGTTGGTTTCACTCATCATTACTAGAGTCTTGTGGAACACGAGGAAAAGCTCCGTTTGAAAGCATTCTTTCACATGGTTTTGTTGTAGACGGCAAAGGTATGAAAATGTCAAAATCAATGGGTAACGTTATTTCACCTGAAGACATTTTAAAAAATTATGGAGCGGACATTTTAAGGGTTTGGGTTGCTTCTTCTGATTATGCCGAAGACTTGAGAATTGATAAAAGTATCTTGGCTCAGCATGCAGAGTCATACAGAAAAATAAGAAATACTTTTAGATTTATGTTGGGAAATTTAAAGGATAAATATGAAAAGCAAAATTTTGAAAAAATAAAGTTAGAAGAACTTGATGAATTAGATCGATATATATTACATAAAATCTTTAACATAAGTAAATCTGTTGAAATAAATTTAAAAAATTATAATTTTCATAAGTTATATAAAGAGCTACTAAATTTTTGTACATTAGACCTTTCATCATTTTATTTTGATATTAGAAAAGACGTGCTTTATTGTGATGACTTAGACTCAAAAAAAAGAATTAATTGTATTATAATTTTAAATGTAATTTTAGAGAGCTTGCTAAAATGGTTTGCTCCTATTTTAGTTTTTACAACTGATGAAGTGTATAGCTTAATAAATACGGATGAAAAAAATATACATGAACTCTCTTTTGTGAATGTACCAAAAAATTGGGAGGATAAAAAATTAAGTGATAAATGGGATCAGTTATTTAAAATTAAGCAGGAAGCTAATATTGCAATTGAGGCCAAAAGAGCATCAAAAGAAATTGGATCAAGCCTAGAAGCTGAAATTAAGGTTAGTGTAAATAAAAATAAATTTGAGTTGTTAAAGAATTTAGATTTAGCCGAGTATTTTATAACATCAAAAGCAGAAAAAGTTCTTACTCAAGATGACGAAGTGAAAATCGAGGTAAATAAAGCTAAAGGCAAAAAATGTCCTAGATGTTGGAAAATTTTAGAACAAGACTGTATTAGATGTTCCAACTTAATTTAGAATGAATTTTTTAACAAACTTGAGAGAATTAAAAAGTCAATTATTTAAAAAAGTAAATATAATTTTCTTTATATTAATAATAATTATTTTTTTATTAGATAGACTATCGAAGTTACAGATAATCAATAATTATAATGAGGGTTCTTATTATATGAACGATTATATTAATTTTGACCTTATCTGGAATATTGGAATAGGATTTGGTTTTCTTAGCTCGACCTCATCAACAGTGTATAATTTAATTACTATTGTTATCGCCACCGTAATATTGATTTTACTTTTTTTGTTTTTATTTTCTGAAAATTTAGATAAATTCATTTACTCGATTATAATTGGAGGTGCTTTAGGAAATTTTTATGATAGAATCACTTATAAAGCTGTGCCAGATTTTATTGATTTACATTATAATAACTACCATTGGTTTACATTCAATATTGCGGATATCTTTATTACAATTGGTATACTATTTTTTATTTTCAAAGAGATAATACATAGGAAAAAATGAAATTTAAATTTAACTTATTCCTGATTATAACATTATTTATTTTAAATTCTTGCAACAGTCTTAAAGAAGCAAATAAAATTTTAAAGAATGAAAAAATAAAAACTACAGATGAGTTTTTAGTAGAAAAAAGAGATCCTCTTGTATTTCCTCCCAATTATGAACAAATGCCAGAACCAGGCACAAAAGTGGTAACAGAGAAAAAGGAAGACGAGAGAATAAAAAAAATACTTAATGCAACAAAGCAAAATCCTATTGCAACAAGCGAAACCTCTACAGTAGAAGATTCAATAATTGATAAAATTCGTAAGTGAATAATAAATTATATTTAAATAATTCAGCTAAATTTAAATCTTTAAAAAAAGTTTACACTAAAGAGACAAGAAAGAAATTAGATAATATATTTTTAGAAATTAAAAATGATATATTAAAAAAAAATAAAACTTTAAATGTTTTAGATAAAAATTTTGAATTTAATTTTAAATTAAAAGATTTAATTAAATTTAAAAAATATAAGAAATTAGCGATAATTGGAATGGGGGGTTCAATTTTAGGTGCAGAGGCAATTTATAATTTTTTTGAGGCAAGAATAAAAAAAAAAGTTTATTTTTTTAATGACCTTAACGAGAAAAAGCTTCAAGATTTTAAAAGAAAAGAAAATTTTAAATCTGTTTTATTTATAATTATTTCTAAGTCAGGTAATACTATTGAAACTTTATCTAATTCTTTTTCACTAAATATAATTAAAAAGAATTCTAAAAATATAATTATAATAACTGAAAAAAAAGATAATTCATTATACAATCTAGCTAAAAAATTTAATTTATATTTTATCGAACACAAAAAAAATATTGGAGGAAGATTTTCAGTCTTATCTGAGGTTGGAGTTGTTCCTGCGTATTTGATGGGTATAAATATCTTAAATTTAAGATTGAAAATACTAGATTTTTTAAAAGGCTTTGAAAAAAATTATCTTAAAGAAAGTGCTTACACCCTTTCGGAATTTTTGCTAGCTAATAATTTAAATAATATTGTATTTTTAAATTATTCACCAAATTTAGAAAAATTTTTATTTTGGTGTCAACAGTTGATAGCAGAAAGCTTAGGAAAGAATCACAAAGGATTTTTCCCTGTAGTTTCAAGTATGCCTAAAGATCATCATAGCTTGCTCCAATTGTATTTAGATGGACCAGAGGATAAAATATTCTATATTTTCAGTGATGAGAATAAATCAAAAATAAGAATAAATGTAAAAAATAAATTAAAGAAAAATCTTTTACATCATAAATTAATAGGTTCAATAAAAAAAGCTCAAAAGGATTCTCTTATAAGAGCTATGAAAAAAAATAAAACTATATTTAGAGAGTTTAGAATAAAAAAAATAAACGAAGAGGTATTAGGCAAATTATTTTCTTATTTTATTTTAGAAACTATAGTTATAGGTAAACTAGTAAAGATTAATCCCTTTAATCAACCGGCTGTTGAACAGGTAAAAATATTTACTAATCAGTTTTTGAGATAAATCTTCCAAAAATAATTTTTGATTTTCCATATTTTTTTTCTGTAATAACTTTAATTAAATCATGAAAATTATCTTTCTCTTGTCTTTCTCTATGAATAATTATTATATGGTTAAGCTTAAAGAGTCTTTTTTTTCTAATTAATTTCAAATTTTGTATAAAATTATGATCTGCGTAAGGAGGGTCACAAAAGAGAATATTAAATTTTTTTTCTATGCTCTTTTCTAATGTTTCTTCAATTTTTCCACTGATAATATTTACTTTATCGGCAACAGATAATTTCATAAAATTTTTTTTAATAGTATGAATAGCAAGATTACTTTGTTCAAAAAAAATAACATGCTTAGCACCCCTTGATATACACTCTATTCCAAAAGATCCCACGCCAGAGTACAAATCAAAAACTACAGAATTTTCAATGTCTACTGTTAATTTATTAGAATGTTTTAAAATATTAAATATATTTTCTTTGACTGAATCTTTAAGTGGTCTAGTTGTAAAATTTTTTAAATAATCGATCTTTCTACCTTTTAAAAAACCACTAATAATTCTCATTTTTATTTATTATTCTCCATCCTATGTCTTTTCTGTAAAAACCGTTTTTCCAGTTTAGTTTTTTCAAAATTAAAATAATCTTTTTTCTGATTTTAAAATAATTACTCCCTAATGAAGTAATATTTAGGACTCTACCTCCATTTGAAAATAGTTGACCATTAACAATTTTTGTTCCAGCATGATAAATAAAATCTTTTTTTGATAATTTTAATTTATCAACCCTACTTATTTTTATATCTTTTTTATATTTTACTGGATAGCCTTTAGCACATAAAACCACAGTCATACTTTTTTCCTTTTTCCATCTTATTTTTATATTTTTTAATTTATTTTCTGTTGTTGCTTTAATAATTTTAACTAAGTCAGTTTTTAACCTTGGTAAAATTACCTGACACTCAGGATCTCCCATCCTTATATTGTATTCAATCAAATATGGTTCTTTTTTTTTGATCATTAAACCAACATATAAAAAACCGTTATAAAATTTTTTTTTTCTTTTTAAATGCTTTAAAGTTGGTTGGATAATTTTCTTAATAATTTTTTTTTCTAGTAATTTATTTATAATTGGAGCTGGAGCATAGGCACCCATTCCACCAGTGTTAGGCCCTTTATCATTTTCAAAAGCACGTTTGTGATCTTGTGCACTCCCAAAAAATTTAAAACTATTGTTATCAACCACTATAAAATAACTTGCCTCCTCACCATCTAAAAATTCTTCCAAAACGACTTTTTTAGAAGATTTAAATTTTCCTTTAAAAATTTCCGAAGAAATATTAATAACTTGTTTTTTCTTATCACAGATAGAAACTCCTTTACCGGCAGCTAGTCCATCTGCTTTTACTACCACTGGCAAATTACAGTTCTTTAAAAACTTATTAACATCAAGTAAATTTTTACAAATTTTAAAACCTGCAGTTGGGATATTATTTTTATAACATATTGTTTTCATAAAAGCCTTTGAACCTTCAAGCTTTGCGGCATATTTGTTAGGTCCAAATACTTTAACTTTGTGTTTTTTTAAAAAGTCCACAATACCTTTAACTAAAGGTTCCTCTGGACCAACTATAACGAGATCAATTTTGAATTGTTTAATTAAATGAAGTATCTTTTTAAAATCAGAAATATTAACTTGCAAATTTGTTGCTAGTAAAGAAGTTCCAGCATTACCAGGAAGGCAAAAAATTTTTTTAATACTCTTAGACTCTGAAATTTTTTTGCAAAAAGCGTGCTCTCTTCCTCCATTGCCAATAATTCCAATATTCATGTTATTTTATATATTGTATAATTTATGAATGAATAAAAAAAAAGCTAAACTTATTTTTAAACACAATTATTTCGAAATTATAGAAGATGGTGACCATGTTATATGCGCTATATCAGGAAAAGAAATAAGGCTAGAAAACTTAAACTATTGGAATGTAGAACTTCAAGAAGCTTATTATTCTTCATTAGAAGCTAACAAAAGTTATTTAGATAAAAAAAAATAATTTATTTCCATCTATTATGAGTCCAAATCCATTGGTAAGGATTTTTAATTATCATTTTTTCTAAAATCCTATTTAATTCTTCACTTAATTCAGTTTTATTCTTGAATTTTTTATGACTGACAGGTTTTTTGAACTCAATAATAAAATTATTATTTTTAGTTCTTTCTATATAAACAGGCACAATATCTACATTTAGTTTTAAAGATAATTGTGCAGGCAAGGTAGTAGTTAAAGCTTTTTTACCAAAAAAACTAATTTTTTCCCCCTCACTTACTCTTTGATCTATCATTAATGCTATGGAATAATTTTTTTTAAGGTAATTTATTGTGTCCCTAACACCGTTGATACCTTTTTTTATTTGATTTTTACAAATGTATTTTTTTCTTAAGAACTCCATAAAAGGATTTAAAAATATATTGTTCAAAGGTCTATAAATTGTAGCTAACTGAATATTCATTTTAGTTATTTCCATTGACATAAGTTCAAAATTAGCAAAGTGACCAGAGACAAAAATTACAGGATTTTTATTAATATCATTATTAGTTAAATTTTCTTTTCCTAAGACAGTCACATGCGATTTACTTTTTCTCAATTTATCTAAATAAATATATTCAATAAAAGTCATTCCATAATTTTTCCACATTTGATTGATTATGGCTTTTTTATTAATATTCTTTACTGTAGAAGAAAAAACTTCTAAATTTTTTAACACTACTTTTTTAGATTTAAATAATGGGCCGACAACAAAAAAAATATACGAAAAAAGAATTCTACTTAATTTTATTCTAATCAACCATCCGATCAAGAAAAAAAAATAAATAATTAAAGATTGAATAAAATAATTTAAGAATTTAATCATAAATTTTTTTTATTCTATTTATTAATTTTTCTTTTTCAATTATGTCCAATGAAACTTTAAGGTAGTCAACATTTTTTAAATTGAATTGTTTTATTTTAAAAAAGTCTTTCTCAGTCATAATAACTTTTAATTTTTTCCCTCCCGCATTATTTATAATACTTTCTATTTCATCTTTTTTAAATCTATAATGGTCTGGAAAAATTAATTTTTCCTCTACATTTAATTTATTTTCTTCAAGCAACGTAAAAAAATTTTCAGGATTTGCTATGCCAGCTAACGCCAGCAATTTTACATTTTCAAATCTGTGGATATTAACTGGTTTATAGATAGAGTAGAAAATCTTTAAATTTTTATTAATTTTAAGAATTTTTTCCTCAAATTTAGTGTTCTTTTTTCCATTAATTATTATTATATCTTTATTTTTAAGTGAAGATAAATTTTCTCTTAGTGGTCCTGAAGGCAAAACTAAGCCATTACCGATTAATTGATGACTATTAAAACAAACTATCTCCAAATTTTTTTTTATCTCATAATCTTGAAGGCCGTCATCTAGAATAACAGTTTTGCAACCCGCACGCTCAGCCTCAATAATACCATCGACTCTATTATTATTTGTAATTAATTTTAAGGAACGATTTTTAATCTGTTCATATTCGTCATTATGATTTTTGTAATACTTTCTTAAAATTACAGGTTCACGTTTCAATTTTAATAATTCTTCCGCCAAAAAAATAGAAGTCGGTGTTTTGCCAGTCCCTCCAATATAAATATTTCCCACACAAATAATTGGAGTATTAAAAAATTTTGTTTTGAATAATTTTTTTTTTAAAAAAATAATTATTATAGTCATTAAAGAAAATGGAAAAAGTAATAATGAATAAAAGCTAATTTTTTTATTATCCCAGAACTTTGGTTTAGTAAGGTGAATCATTTAGAAAGCTTTCAACAGTTTGCATAGTTTTAACTAAAATATTTTGACTAAAATTTATGATAGATTTATTTGGTAGATCTTCTTTATTTTTTTGAATATCTCTTAAATCAATTCCTAAATTTTCAGATAGTTCATTATAATTTCTAATTTCACTAGAAATTTGATTTTTTTTTAACATTCCATAAATTTCAAAAAAATTAGAAACATATGGTCCATGATAAATTTTACAATTTAGATAAGCTGCATCAATAGGATTCTGGCCGCTATCATATTTTAGTTTTTCAATTAAAGATTTTCCAACGAATACACTTTTTGCATATCTAAAATAGTCTTGAAGAACGCCAAAAGAATTTATGATTATTATTTCTTTATTTTTTAAAATTATGTCTTTCTGATTTAAAATTTGAGTATTTAAATTTAGATTCCTAGATAAATTATGAATTTCTTCTACTCTATTAATATGTCTTGGAGCAATAATAGTTTTGATATCATCAAATTTTTTTTTAAGTTCAAGATGAACTTTTAAACAGATAATATCCTCTTCTTTATGAATACTTGCAGCAACCCAGAATCTCGATCTTTTAAGTAATTGAATATTATCTTGATTAAGTCTTATTTTGTCGATTTCGTTTAAAAATTTTATATTTCCAAAATATTTTATATTTTTAGCATTAAATTTTTCTAAATAGTTTTTTGTTTCTTGATTTGAGCAGAGACAGAGGTCAAACTTATTGAAAATTTTTTTAGCTACCATCGGAAATGTTGACCATCTTTTATAAGATTTTTTAGTTAATCTTGCGTTTAATAGAGCTATTGGAATTCCTTTTTTTTTTGCTTTTAAAATTAAATTTGGCCATATCTCTGAATCAACTAGAAATATTCTTTTCGGTTTCCATTGATCTAAAAATGTTTCAATTAAATAACCCACATCAAAAGGTATAAATCTATGTTTAATATTACTAAATTTTTCAAATTCAATTGATGCGAGTTTGCTTGAGCTTAAAGTAGTAGTAGTTATTAAAAATTCAAAGTTTTTTCTTTTTTCATTAATCTTTCTGATTATTGGAATGATACTTTTTAATTCACCTATACTTGCAGCATGAAACCATAACAAATCAAGGTTATTATTTTTATCTACGTTAAAATACCTTATTAATATCTTTTCTTTAAATCTTTTTGTGTCTTCTTTTTTCAGAAAAACTCTTAAATATAAAAATAAGAATAAAAATGGGTATATTAAATTTGTAAGAGTCTTGTAAGCAAGAATCATTTTACTTTAATTGCTTGTTGTATAAAGATTGATACTCTTTACACTTTTTTACTAAAAATTCATGGTTTCCTGAATTAATCAATTTTCCATTTTTCATGACAAAAATATTGTCAGCATTATGAATTGTTGAAAGTCTATGAGCAATTACCAGAGTTGTTTTATTTTTTGTTAAGTTATTAATGGCATTTTGAACTACTTCCTCTGAGTCAGCATCCAAAGATGAAGTTGCTTCATCCAGAAGTATGATTGGTGACTCCTTCAGAATCGCTCTTGCTATCGATATTCTTTGCTTTTGCCCCCCTGATAATCTCACACCATTTTCCCCAATCATTGTGTCGTAACGATTGGGTAACTTATCAATAAATTCATCAGCAGCTGCAAATTTACAAGCTTTAATTATTTCTTCATCGCTTGCATCTTTATTTGCATAAGAAATGTTATTTTTCACTGTATCATCAAATAATATAACGTCCTGGCTGACCATAGATAAATTTTTTCTTAAAGAACTTAATGAAACATTGTTAATATTTTGATTGTCGATTTTTATAACCCCCTCTTGTGGATCATAAAATCTTGGCAAAAGGTTTATGATCGTACTCTTACCAGCTCCACTATGTCCAACAAAAGCAGTCATAGTATTCCCTTTAATCTCTAAATTAATATTTTTTATTGCTCTCTCCTCGCTTGACTCATATTTAAAACTTACATTTGAAAACTGTATATTGGAGTTTTTTAACTGAAGTTTTGGCGCTTTTGGTAATTCTTTTATTTTTATATCTTTATCAATTATATCAATGATACGTTTAAATGCTGCTCCACCTTGATAGGCTACCATATTAATAGTAGCTAATGACCTTATTGGTTGATAGGCCAACATCATAGCTGCTAGGAAAGAAAAAAAATTATTTACACCTAATTCACCGGTAGAAATAAGTTTACCAGAAAAAACTATAAATCCTGCTATCATAAACCCTGTTAGAGTTTCCATAATTGGCGTAGCCCTAACTAGCACGCTTCCAATCTTTATATTTTTTTCCACTAAATCATCAATTACTTGATTGGCTTTAATATTTTCCTCATTTTCCTTTTGGTAAATTCTTATCATTTTTGGGCCCTAAAAAATCTCTGATAGGAAGGTGGCTAAGTTACCAGACGAAACACCTGCT
>MDTG01170387.1_pt1 | contig 11127 bp, 10 predicted proteins | sample 811421 | NCBI WGS metagenome assembly MDTG01 (sample SAMN05326645, study PRJNA326480) | marine metagenome | isolation source: seawater | place: Pacific Ocean: South East | collected 2011
CGCGCTTCGCATGAAGTGCGCCGCCGACAAGGCCGTCGAGGAAACGGTGCTCGCCCTGATCAGCGAGGTCGACGCAAAAATGGCCGCCGGCGAGACACACATCGGTGATTTCAAGAACAACCTCCAGTCACGCATTCCGGCGGCGGTGAAGGTGGTGGCGGAGGAAAATGAGACGGAGGAGGAGGAGGAGGACCGCGAGGAGATGGACAAGGATTCGGATGCGCCGCGGGAGAGCTCGGATGACGAGGAGCAGTGAAACGCGGAGGAAAGTTTGGCCGGGAGTTGGGGTGAGGATTTAGGCGGGGTCGAGACGAGAGTTTGGCAAGAGTTGCGATGGGAGAACTGAGACGGAGTTGGGCGGGTTGAACGTGGTTGCAAGGTTGTGGGGAGATTGGCATGAGCGTGACTTGTGAAAGCGGGGCATGTGCTTGAATTCGGCCACAGCAAAGTAGATCATGCAGCGCGAGTACTCCAAAAACTCGTTCATTTACACAATAGATAGTCTTTTCTGCGTGCCCGACGAGTACATAGTCGTCGACAACGACGATCCAGTGGCGCTTTCGCTGGAACAATGCCGGACGCGAGCGCCAACGACCTCACTGTCTTCTGGCACATTGGTCCATCCGCGCACGCCAAGCCTCCACGACACACCCGGCATCCAGGGACGCAAGCGCATACGCGCGGAGGAATTCCGGTGACAATGTAACCAGTCGCCCAATATGTTTCGAAAGCACATTGTGTGTTAGATACCGCTGTTTGGACCTGCTCGGAGTCGCTAACTCAAGGGCGGTAAACAAAAGTACACGAGTGCGGTGATGCTAAGCTTTGAGACGACCTGCCCCCCGCCAGAGTGGCTCTTGAAACCACGAAAGCCGCGACACGAAGTCATCCCAGAGAGCAAAGGGCCTGCCAGGGCGCAACGCAAGCAGTCAGATGACACGTTTGCAAACTTTTTTGAACATGCTATTCGGCAAAACAATGGTGTGTTCGCCGCGCTGCCCCGGTCGACGCTCGACGAATCGGTGGCTATGGATCGCGTCGTCAGGCTCGACGCCACCCGCAACGTTGGTTCTGCTATGTGGTGGACGCAGCGGTTGATCACGGCTAACTACAGCAGCAGCTACAAACACACTGACCATTACATCTACTCCACCGACGGTCTGGATAGAAACGAATGGTTTCCGCGCCATACCGATATTGATGTTGATGTATCGGAAAACGGATTCGACTACCTTACTCTAGGAGGATTCTCCGTGACGATTCGCGCGCTCTCGAGTAAGGAGTTCCTCGAATCGGGGATAGTGGCGCATCGTTTCGCGCACGAGATCGAAGCTGCCGCTTTGGGCGTCGGGCCCGCGATCATCGCCAGTTTTTTGATCGCTGAGCAGAAAGTCGTTGGTCAGGCCTTTGTGACGCAACGCCACACGTTTCGGTTGTCAGACTTGCTCAAGGAGTATAATCGCTTCAAAAACAGCGACCTGCTTCGACCCGGCATGTCTGCATGCGACGCTTCCATCTACGAGCTGACGGCGGGCGTTGCGCGGAAGGTGCGCCTCGTGGCCAATGCGCGCCTGCTGAAGATGAACATGACCGCCGACTCGGTGGTATTTTGCCCACATCTGGTAGAGGACGACAACGGGGCGATGACTGCGTCCGGTTACGGATTTGGACGATGTGAAACGAAGGGCGTTCCATATTTGACAGACTTTGACCCTGTGCACACGAAGCGTGGCACCGTCTTCAACGCCGATGCGGCTTACCTCGTCATGATGACGCAACTGCTGGGTACGATACGCGCTCAATTCGGCGACGTATATGGGGTGATGCTCAACAAACTCACCGGAAAGTCGCCATCGGGCGCCATCCTTCCGGAAGACGAACTACCGGAAAACTTTGCCCATATAGATTTGCGCGCGAAAACGCGCGAAGACGGGGCATACCGAGACACGCAGACCACGCAGACCGCACAGATCATCACGGACTTGTTGAAGACCATGCCGACGTACAAAACAGTTGAGCTCGTAGACGCGTACGCGGAGGCGGCGGCGGACGTGGCCGCCGCGATGAGGCAGACCGAGCAGACGGGTAGGACGGGTGGGACGGGGCAGTGCAGCCGGCCGCTGTTTCAGAAATTGGCTGCATACCACTTGCGAAGCGCATCACCCGACACATCCTTGACGCCGATGACTGCAGTCCCGGTCAGTGTGGAGCGGGTAACGGATCGGCTGTCAGCAGTCCGGATTGCGCGCGAAGAGCACCGAAGATCCCCCCACGAAAGCAATTGACGACCACGAACGGCCACAGATGCCAAGCCCAGAATACCGCGAAAGTCGCGAAGTGAAGCGCGGCACCGGGGAAGTGTGGCGCGCCGCCGCCCTTGGCATGCTCAACTCGACAGACGTCGACGCGCGCGGTCGTCTGCTGGCTCATCCCCCCGATTCGTCACACCTCGCTCACTCGCCGATCTCCAACCTACCACCGCTGCCGTCGCTGCCAAGGTCCGCCATCTCACCGGTTGTCTCCGTTCGAGCCGACACCCCCAACACCGCCTCTCTGCGCCCTACGCCGCCACGCTCGGCGCCCCCAACCGCCCGACCGGCTCTGAACGCGCTGTATCCAAGCGCCGGAAACGCCATTGTTGAAACGATGGCGCGCGAGATCACTGCGCTGGAAATCCAGAATTCCGCACTGAAAAAAACGATGAAGGTGCAACGCGAGTTGATACGCGGGTTTTGTAAGCTTCACGTCGATGAATCTCGCTGCTAAGTCGAGTTGTCTATGATTTGCCAGCTTCCACCAGGACGTGAGCTACCACAAGCTTCTGCAGGATGTCTCCAAACGCCAAATCGATTTCGGGCGTCAAAATAACGAACAGCGCCGTCGCTACGCCGACCGCGAGCGCCATTTGTACCGCGCGTCCTCTACCGCGACGCACACATCGCACGTAATGTCCTGGTACATGAATGAGAGCTAAATATGCGAGCATGGCCATGAATGCCGTCTGCACGCCAAACAGCAGCCCGATTACCAACACGGCCGTGTGCACCGTAAGAGACCAAAAAGGGCCACCGTCGGCGGCAAAATGGTAGACCGATGCCGCGCAAAACAGCGCCGTCACGCCCTCGGTGGGCAAAGGCAAGAGCGCCAGGGTGCTGTAGGGCGCCACCCACGCCAGCGAGTCCAAGTCGGTGAGGCCGTGTGTCGCGACGAGGACAAAGGCGGGCTTGGCCGCGCCGGACAAGTGTATCGGAAAGATCATTGTTCACAAATACCCAGCTACACACCAACTACGAAACGGTACAATACCGAGCAACTCGGCCTCGTGCCGTTTCTGTTATGTTTCGCGGAAGACGTCCGCGGGGAAGCCAGCCCAGCTCCCTTTACACTCACCCCGGGCCCACCTCTCTCTCCCTTAGCGGCCCTTGCTCCCGCCTGCCTGCCCATTGGCCGTCTTGCCTTCGATAAGAGCGCGTTCCCGCGATTCGGCCGCGATGATCTGCGCACGGTACAAACCAAAGTTAGTTGTTGTCGCAGGCAAGCGTTCACGAGGCAATGGCACACCTTGAGCATGAGGTCCGCCCCGCCTCGATCGAGCTCGGTCTCGCCATTGTCGACGCGCACCAGCCGCTGCTCCGCCTGCGCGCGCATGTTTTGGAGACAGCGGATCATCATGTGCCGCGACACCGTATTCCCTGTGCTGTGCAGCATGTAGTGGCTCCGGACGTCCTTCCACGCCCACGCGGGCACGGAAACGCCCTCACGTTCCGCTAGTTCCGCCACGTCGCGTTTGTAGCACAGCGCGGCCATCTTGAAAAGCGCTTCGTCCGTCATCTTGCTCACATTGTTGCGCACAAAGACGTCCACGGGCCCGATCCTGTTCGAGAGGGCGCAGCCCACACAGTTCACACCACGCACGGGAAACGCGTCCTTTTCCGCCTGCTTGCGCATACGCGAGCTCGACTCCGACATCTCGGACTCGTCCATGTCGCGTCCGTACATTGGACGGTGATTGCCACCGAAGACCGCAGCGCCCATCAGAGAGTCCAATTTGTCGCGGAGGTCGTCGTCATCGTCCTCGTCCGAGTCCTCCTCCGCGCGCTCGCGGCGCGGCCCCTCTTGAACCGGCCGTTTCCGGCTTGGCTGCGCAGACTGGTTCCTATCGTCCTCATCCTCGCTGTTCAGCGCCGAATCCGCACCATCCGCATCCGCATGGTGACCCGCTTCCAAAGCGGCCAGACTGATGCGCTCGAAGCGCGGCCGGTCGCCGGGTGGCCCGTCGCCCGGGTCCGAGCTGCCGCGGCCGCCACCTCGTCCGCCGCCCTTGCCCTTGCCCTTGCCACCGCCGCCGTTTCCATTGCCACCGCCGCCGTTTCCCTTACCACCGCCGCGCGCGGCCTGTTGCCACAGCGGATGCAACTGATTAGCTGGGATCTGTTGGCCTTGTGGGTTGGGTGGCGCGGAGGACGCCACCGATGGCGAACCCTGCTCCGACTCGGCCACGGGAGCGGCCTCGTCGTCCGACATGTCTCCTCTAGACTTCCAACCACATTTTTCTTGATTTAGCGCTCCACTTTCACGTCAACCCGCTCAACTCAGACAACGTTACGCACAGCATCAGAATGCATTGCCAACCTCTTTCTCACACCACCCTCAGCACGTCGCTCACCGTCGGTTTTTTGGCACTGTTTAATTCATAAAGGGTCACGCGCTTCAGCGGCTGCGTGGGCACCTCGGTGAATTTGCCCGGATGGAGCGCGCAGCGCGTGAACCCGAGCTGCTTGAGCAGCGCAAACGGCTGCTCGAACCCGCGCCTCAGCGACATGTCGATGAAGAGCTTGCTCCCCGCGCCGCCATTGGTGCGGAACTCGCATCTGCCTCCAAAAGTTTTGTGCATCTCGATGAACGCGCTCAGCATCTCCCAGAGCCGGTCGCCGGTGAGCACATCGTCCAATTGCAAGATGATCTCAAAGTTAGTGACACCGAGCAGGACGGCGCCGATCAGCTCGATCTGGAACACCGCCGGCATCCATCTTGTGGCGTTGCTCAGCGTGATCTTGCCGTTGTAGTTCTTCATGGGTTCGTGCCAGCCAAAGACTGCGCTGAAGATGTCAACCTGAAAGTATTGGCAATACTGCGAGCAACAGTGAGGGTCCCTGTGGTCCGTCTCCTCGTAGGGTTGCTGCCACCGCAGGCCGATGCCGTAGTCGCGTGCGGAACCAGCGAACAACACCCGCAGCTTGGCGCCGGGCGCCAGCCACTCGGCGCAGGCCTCCGGCCCGTCGACGATGATACCCTTCTTTTGCATCTCAATGTCTTTCTCGGCTTTGAGCTCCACGTCGATGATGACGTACCGTGCCGCGTCCTTGGAATCGAACAGCTTGCGGATCTGGGAGTATTTGACGTCCTTCATGACGGTGTCGGTCTGCATGTCAAGCACGCGTGCGCTCACCAGCGTGTCGGATTTTCCCATGCCCGGCGCCGAGCCGTTGCCGTGGCTGCGCACAGGAAGCGGTGTCAGTAGGTGGTGTCAGTAGGTGGTGTCAATAGGCACGCACTTCCCCATCGCAAACCACGATCCCAACTGGATCCAATCCATCGTCGGCGTGCTCGGCAGCGCCAGGCCCTGCTTCTCGAAGTCCTTCTGCACCGCGGCGATGCTCGTGCCCGCAGCCCAGCGCTTTGGATTCGAGGGAAGCTTGCCAGTGAAACGATGCATGAAAAGCCGCGGCCCTTTAGGCCCAGACCTCTTTAAAAAGTAGCCCCAGCCGCTGCCCACCACCGTCGGCACGTGGCCCGACCGGCGGCGCATATCCAGCACCGCCGTGCGCAGGTCGCGTAGCTCGTCGCCGTCCTTGTTCACGCGCGGCGTGCGGTCGCCCAGGCAGAGGGCGGGCCAGGCGCCGGAGCGGATGAGCACGCGCTGGGAGTGGAGCCGCAAGAACACGGTCCAGAAGACGCTCGCCACCGTCAGTATCGGGAACAAGATGAAAAGATGCGTATTCTCTCCAATTCTTTCAATCGTCAGCGTGAGCACGAAAAAGGTGATGGCCGCCGGTATTGTCAATACAACCGTTAGCCAGACCAAAACAACGAACGCTCCGTACGCGCACGTCATTGCATCTAATTTCACCGTTTGTACAGAACCGATATCACTAGCGGCACGTACACTCACGCAAACTGAAACACCCAGCCGTACGCCGTTGGTATATTTCCACGGGCACATGCGCTGATGCTGCCCTTTCGAAACGACTTGTCTGGGAAGCGCGCGTGCAGCGCGCGCTGCGCCTCAGCGGTGGATTCAAAGCGCTCCCACGCTTCTTCGCCTTCGCCCACAGGCTTGCCCCACACGGCCTTCTTCAGCGAGTTGTTGATCTCAGACGGTGGCTTAAAGTCTCGGTTCGTGCTTTGCTCCGATCGCGTCGCCGATCGCAAGTTGACCAAGCGGTTGTCAAATTTCCGCGACGACACCTTGTGGTCCACGGAGCACCCTTCCGGCACAGGGCCAATGAATGTGAGGTGCACAAGAATGTGCACGGACGTCTTCTTGCCCTTGTAGTTGACCATGGCGTAGACTTGCCCATCCGTCACTTGCGGCGTGCGTTTGGGCCCCCAGCCACCGCGAGGGTTCTTGATTTGCACGCGCCCGCGCGTGGACACACACAGATTGTCCACTCCGGGAGCAGTGCACCACTCCTCCTTTTTCGTGGAGGCTTCTGCTTCTGGGCACCAGGAAAGCCTGGAATCGCCCGCCGCCAGCGGGGGCTCCAACAAATTCGAATCGTCGTAGGCTTCGAGGTCGTCCTGAGTCTCTTTAGGCGGTGCCCACTCGGCAATGAACCCCTTGTGCTGATGAGCCGCATCCCACTTCTGTGTACCCGCACGCGTGTGTGCCACAGCACTCAAATTGCGACTGTCTAATCCGTACGCCTTCGCCGCCGCGAGCGCGCTCTCAAATCGCTCCCACTCGCGCCCCTCGGGCCAATCGAGCTTGCGGATGAGAATAGGCTGGCCGGTGGATTTGGACTTCTTTATCTCGCGCCGGTTGCCACAGTTTTCCGTTTTGCTCGCCCATCGCAGGTTGGACGCCTTGTTGTTCGTGGGATTCCGATCAATGTGGTCGGCCTCGTGCTTTGCACTGGGCGCTGGACCATGAAAGGTGCGGCACACGAGGCGCGCAACGAGGTAGCGAAACCCATCGACTACGACATGGTGTCGATTGTAGAGACTCCCCTTGCTCGGCGCGGTCCACCCTCCCTTGAACCGCACGCGGTAGTAGCCTTCGTCGCTCATCTGGAGCTTGTCCTCGTCAAAGCCCGGCACCGTGCGCCACTCGCCCCAGTCGTTGTACCCGAGCAGCTCGCCCGGGCCCTCGCCCAGCGTCAGGTCCACGCGCGCGCGGGGAACCGCCGTTTCGGCCGGCTCGTCGAACGGGCGCCAAATGCGCCGTTTGGAGTCCGTGGCTGAGAAACGAATCAGGCTCGGAGACAGGTGGCGTTTCATGTTTTTACAGTTACTCTACGGCTCGCTGCCTACACACCACTAGCGGACAATCTCAATCGAGATTCTGCCAGCCCAGCTCCCTTAACAGGCTCATCAAAAGGGATGGTCCTCACTGTGTGATGCGCTGCAGCCGTCGCTGTGGCGCTCAGTCTAAGTCTTCCCAACACTCCGGAACAAAACTCAGACGCAAGAGCTGAACGCAGTAAGCATCTGATCCATTGAATTGTTCCGTAGTCGGAACACGTGAATTCCCAGTCAGAAATTCAACATGCAGTGTGGAGTTCATAGCCACTACACGGGGAAGCGCCCGTCCTGTGATATCCTCAATCTTCAGATTGCGTTCGTCTTGGCTCGCCAAAATCCGCGGCGCTGCAATCATGCGCATGCCGACCCCATCGCCACGAGGCACGAACGCCGCCGGGATTGACATCCCAATCTCAGGGGAAAGGATGCACTCCGTTTCGAACGCAGCCGCGCATCTCCCGGCTCGGTCGACAGCCTTCGCGGCCGATGACGACGCCAGCCGCGAAAGCGAAAAATGAGAGCAAAAATCGGTCTTGTAAATTACCGAACCGTTGTTGAAATTACATTCAGGTTCGGGTTCGTTTCCGTCGTCCCAAAGAGTTCGTTTATCAAGTTCCCACGTTGTGAAAACACCCCCAGATTCTGTCACAACCTCCACGGTCGGTTCAATTGGTTCCTCACTGCGAAACCACGATCCTGCCGCAAAGAGCACCGCAAGAAGACCGCCTCCACCCGCTGTCGAGCCCACGCCCATTGTTTTCTTACTGCATATCGGCGCGACGTTTTCGGCTTGCTAGCGCTTGTTTGAAAAATATGCCTGCGCCATCTTCTCGAAAAGATCGCGTGGCAGCACAACAGAGCTTGATTGCGCATTGACGACGGTCGAAGATTCAGTCTTCTTTGGCGGCGACTCCTCCTCATCCGCATACTCGCGCTCGCGCTTCGAGGAAACGGGCGCGGCGATGGTCATTTTGGATACCGCCTTCTTCGCGGGTGGGTTGTAGGTAACAAAATTTGATCGAACCGAGGTTGCGAGGGCGACATCCCAGCCTGCGACCACGGGAGAAATCTGCGAGGTACTAAGTTCTGCGTCGAGAATCGACTTGTACTTCTCGCGCCGCTCCTCGCGTTTCCAGTTGTCTTGCCACGACATCTGAAACTCCTTAGCTACCTTTGCCGGAATCCAGCGCAGAATCAGATTGTCGGACGATTTCGGGCTGTTGTCAGATTCCATGCACAGATAGAACCCGGTCTTCGGGCCGCTATCAGATTTGCCTTTCCCTATCCCGGGGACGGCTGGAGCAGAAGCGGGGTCGTTCGCGCCTTCAAAATGCAATACCCAGATGTACGAAGCTTTCAGACCTGCGTTGGACCAGTTTTGTGTGCTTTCGCTCTTGAGGAGCTTCCCCATGAACTCGCCGCTTTCGAGCACGAGCACTGCGGGGGCCCGATGCAGGATAATTTTATCTGGAACCTTGTAGTGCTTGCCCCCGTGGAGAACAAACATTTGCTCGTGATGCGAGTCCGCGGAGTTAACAGGCTTGGGTGCGACGGGTTTGGCGTCCGCGGGGTTGGTAGGCTTGGGTGCGACGGGTTTGGCGTCCGCGGGGTTGGTAGGCTTGGGAGCGACGGTTTTGGCGTCCGCGGGCTTGGGAGCGACGGGTTTGGGCGCGGCGGGCTTGGGAGCGACGGGTTTGGGCGCGGCGGACTTGGGCGCGGCGGGCTTGGCGGCGGACTTGGGCGCGGCGGGCTTGGCGTCCACTGATTTGGATGCGACTTTAGAGATGGATTGAGTCGCGGTGGGGGCCTCCTCCTCCTCCTCCTCCGCGGCGGGCGGTGCGTCATCGTCGGAATCCGAGTTTCCCGTTTGTGCGAACGCGCCGCGGTTGTCGGGGATATTGCTCGCTTCGCTCATCACTACACGATTCAATTTTTGTAGCCGCAAATTGGCGTATTTTGCACTGACAGCTATGGCCGGGCTTTGGGATTCGGACGCTGACTGGAAAAACGTCGCCCTTCCCGTGCGAATAGCGAGTGTCACGTTCGCACTCAAGCGAAGTATTTTTGTCATTGGAAGTGCAAAAAGTGCGCCCAAAAGGTGCCAAAATGGTGCCCTGATCAAGTTTCAGCCACGGTTCATAGCCGAGCGACGCTCGTCCGCGCGTATAGAAAGATTGTAAGTTGTTTTGTGTCAACGATCGGTGCAGACGAGTACAAACAATCACGACTGACTCGCGCTAGCCATGTACGGACCACCAGTTCAATTGAGAATACATTCCGTGGTAGCTCAGCGTCTAATGATGTCTGTAGAGGGCCGTATGCCATCGCAATCGGATATGGAGCGCAAGGCTGCGGGCGGCGCAACCCTGCTCCACGACGTCAACCGTATTATCCCCGAGTTCACAACGCATGCGAATTATTCCACCGACGCCGACCTTGAGAACGTCGTATCAAGAAATCAAGAGGTAATCAAGAATATGGGTTACCAACTCGTGGACGCGTCGCACCTTTTCGACGGCATCAAGAACGGCCTGCTTCTGCTAGAGCGTTGGGCGGTGTGCGTACACACGGCCCGCACATCTAAGCAAATGATTTTGATGCGACGCACTCCAGCAAACTGCGGTGCGATGCTGGTCATTCAGCGCCTGGAGCATCTTCGTGGCATGGTGAGCGAGATGTCACCACTGGCATTCGCTGTGCTGGTTCGAGACGACCAGATGCTCGTCACACGCGATCAAGTTGGAGACATTCAAAGCATCGATTCCAAGTTAGCACACATGGCGCAAACGGAGGAGTTGTGCTTTCTTTGCAAAATCTTCACGCGTGCGCGCGTGAGCACTGTCTTGCCGTGCGGCCACGTGCTGCATAGCGACTGCTACCGGCAGCACCTAGACGATAGCAACACGTGTCCTGTCTGCTACTCGAGCGTCGGTGACGTCAAGCCGGTGGAGCTGGAGCTCACGGAAGAATTGAAAAAGTTCCAAAACCTAAACATGGAAAAGGAGTACAACATGCCTACGCCGCTTTTCACGCAAGAAATATCGTTGCTTCGCAACCTGCGCGACTCGAACTTGTGCAATGAGAACGCAGGATCCGACTCGAAGAGCGCGGAGGATAGCATCGAAGAGGGCACCGAAGAGGGGATCGAAGAGGGCGTGGAGGGCGTGGAGGGAGTTGTGGTGAAGGATGCTACGGCATTACTTGTAGGAGAGAAATTTGAGGAGGAAGAGCTCGTGGACTGCCTCGAAAAAGTGAACCTGGCCAGTGATGACCCGTAGGTGTGGGAGAGAGTCGGCTACCCTTGCACGATTTTGGAATGCCTTAGCAAACCACTCGTTTTTTCACACTGCCGGATACCTGCCGGAAATCACAAACCCGTTTCCACGCCAGGCTTTTCAACCCGATACGATACCAAAAACATCCAGACCGCCCACGCACGAGTCGAAGCCCACGCACGAGTTTATTCGCCGACACGGTCCGTCGCTGTTTCTGCAGACGCATGGCTTGGAGGTATATGCGTTTTATTGAAATGCGGTGCTTTCGTGAGTATGTAAGGGTCGTGCCGGTTAGCGTTGTGTGACTCCTCCGAGGAGGAGGAGGCCG
>MDTG01379910.1_pt1 | contig 11127 bp, 11 predicted proteins | sample 811421 | NCBI WGS metagenome assembly MDTG01 (sample SAMN05326645, study PRJNA326480) | marine metagenome | isolation source: seawater | place: Pacific Ocean: South East | collected 2011
TGATCAAAGCTTTCCAATTAGAAGATATTAAATTAAGGTATTAACAATGGGAAAAAAAATATTTTCAGGTGTTCAGCCAACAGGTAATTTGCATTTAGGAAATTATCTAGGAGCTATTAAAAATTTTGTTGAACTAAATAATGATAACACAAATGAATGTGTTTTTTGTGTTGTAGATTTACATGCTATAACTAGCAAGCAAGACCCCAAGGTTTTAAGAGACAATATTAGAGAAACAGTTGCAACATTTTTAGCTAGTGGAATCGATCCACAAAAAAGTATAATTTTTAATCAATCCACAGTACCTGCTCATTCAGAAGCCGCTTGGATTTTAAGTTGTGTTGCAAGGATGGGTTGGATTAACAGAATGACACAGTTTAAGGAAAAAGCAGGAAAGGACAAAGAAAAAGCAAGTGTAGGACTTTACTCTTACCCAATATTAATGGCTGCAGATATTTTATTATATGATGCAAGTCACGTACCAGTAGGAGAGGATCAAAAGCAACACCTGGAATTATGTAGAGATATTGCTCAAAGATTTAATAAAGATTATGAGATGGAAGATTTTTTAAAAGTTCCAGAACCATTAATACAAAAAGAATTCTCAAGAATTATGAGCTTAAAAGATGGAACAAAAAAAATGAGTAAATCAGAGTTGTCAGATTTAAGTAGAATTAATTTAACAGATCATAAAGAAATTATTATAAATAAAATCAAAAAGGCAAAAACAGACCCATTGCCACTCCCATCAAATGTTGAAGAGCTGAAAAAAAGACCTGAAGCAAAAAATCTTTTAGGAATATATTCAAGTTTAACAAACTCATCCTTAGAAGATTCGGTTAAAAATTTTAGCGGGAAAAATTTTTCAGAGTTTAAAGAAAATCTTTCTCAAGTTTTAGTTGAAAAGATTGATCCGATATCAAAAGAAATAAAAAAATTAATTAATGATGGGGATTTTTTAGATAAAATTTTGATAGATGGCCATGAAAAAGCTAATAATATTGCCTCTAAGAAGGTCAAAAAAATGAAAGAAATAATAGGTTTTTAATTATTTTTTTTTAAAAAGTTTCAATTACACAATTATTGACTATATAGATAATAGACATGTTCGTTCAAACTGAAATAACACCAAATCCAAACTCCCTTAAGTTTTTACCAGGAAAAATAGTTTCTAAGGGTGGTTCATTTGAAATTACAAAAAAAGATGATGTAAAAAATGAGCTTGTTAGAAATTTAATGTCAATAAATGGAGTGGAAGGGATTTTTTTAGGTAAAGATTTTATTTCTGTTAACAAGTACGACAGTACATCTTGGGATGAAATTAAACATATTGTGATATCTTTAATTAACGATTTTTATTCTAGTGGAAAAGAATTCGTAATAAATACCAATCCTTTTGAGATCGAAGAAAATTTAGGGGAAATTGAAAAAAAGATTGTTCAGATTCTTGATCAAAAAATAAGACCCGCAGTAGCTAAAGATGGCGGAGATATAAAATTTAAAGAATTTAAAAATGGAGTTGTAAAAGTTCAATTACAAGGAAGTTGTTCGGGGTGTCCTAGTTCTACTATGACACTAAAAAAAGGCGTTCAAAATCTTTTATGTCATTATTTACCAGAAGTTAAAGAAGTTGAGGCGATTTAAAAGTGAAAAAATTTATTAAAAATAAAAAAATTAAAGTTTTAAAAACTATAGATGATAATAATTTAGGTTCTATAGCAAGAGTATTTTTAAGTAGCTTTGTTGTTATTTTTATTTTTTATTCCTTACCACTCATAATTGGTTTTACAAATAATAATTTGCTTAAAACAAAAGAATTTAGAAATAATTCAAAAGTTATTTTAGCTTATACTTTAGATAAAAAAAATAGTGAAGGTTTAGATCAAAATGAACAGTATGATGAGAGTGATTTACTAGTTGATATTTATAGTCTAAATGAAACAGAAACTGACACTGTAAGGCTAGACGCTTCTACTATAAAACAACTTTATGAAGATACAAATTATGAATTAGACGATATAAGAAAAAATAAATTAGTGAAACCTATCGCCTTAACTCTTCTTCCCGGAGAGATAAAAATGATAGAAAATACAAAAAAAAGAAAAGAATTGTTTATTCAAATTATTCTACCATTAATTTTACAAGAAAATAATAATATTAGAATAGATAGGAAAAGATTGTTTAGTATTATTAATAAAAGCAATAATACTGATTTAGAAAAAAAATGGTTAGAAAAAAAATATAAACAATATGGAATACCTTCAAAGGATCTATCTACTTTAAAAATAAGAATGGATGAAATTCCAGTTTCTTTAGCACTTGCTCAAGCAGCTAAGGAAACAGGGTGGGGAACTTCTAGATTTGCACAGGAGGGAAATGCTCTTTTTGGTCAATGGACTTGGTCTGGTGAAGGCTTAAAACCAAAAGATGCTGATAAAAATGAAGGACATAAAGTAATGAGATTTAATGTTTTGCAAGCTTCAGTAAGAGCTTACCAAAGAAATTTAAATACCCATTCTTCTTATAAAGAATTTAGACTAGCTAGAGCTCAACTTAGAGATAAAGGAGAGCCATTAAATAGCATCATTCTTTCCGAATATCTTCATGAATATGCTGAAACTGGTAATCAGTATGTTGATGTTTTAAAAAAAATTATTAATCAAAATAATTTAAAAGATTTTGATGATGCAAAATTGTTACCATCAAGTATTGAATTGGAGAGTTTAATCTAATTTTGAGAGACAATAAATTGAGTTCCAAACCATCTCCATTTACCTTTATCATTTAAAGAACAATTTATTCTCCCCCTTCTTGGTTTAAATGCTTCTCTAAATTTTATTTTTAAAGTATTATCTTCTAATATAATTGTGGATTTATCCCATTTATCTCCCTCATTAGAAAAACAATTAATCTTATCAATATTTTTTTGATTATCGAAAAATTCTACAGAAAAATATGGAGGATTATTATTTTTATAGATCTTTTTTTCTACCGGAACTAAATTTTTATATTGTAGTGGATAGGTTTTTATTATTGACTTAAATCTATTTAACTCACCGTAATTTTCATTTATTGGAAATCTAGGGAGTTGAAATTTTTCTTTGTTTATATCAATTACACCTGAATGTTGTCCAAAAGCTAATTTAAAATTATTAGATATATATTTTCGCATAAACTCAGAATACTCTCCAAAGGGATAGGAAAATAGAGACGGAATATATCCAATTTTTTCTTTAAAAATAATATTAGCTTGTTCCATATCCTCTATAAATTCTTTATCACTTTTGTCTATAAGATATTCATGAGAATGAGAGTGATGACCTATTGTTGCAAAACTTGATTCTTCGATTTCTTTAATCTCATCCCATGTCATATATCCATTATTTCCAACTGGCTCTGTAGAAACAAATAAAATAAAAGGAATTTTATTTTTTTTTAAAAAGGGCCAAGCAACTTCATAAAAGGATTTAAAACCATCATCAATTGTTAAAAGTATTTTTTTTTGCTTTTTTGGGATAGAAAATTTTTTTTGAAAATCTTTTGGATGAATAAACTGATAGTTAAGATCTTTAATTAATTGTATTTGTTTTAAAAAAACACTCATTTGTATATTTGTTGAGGGATATTTGGATTCGTTAAATCTATGATACATAATTGATAAAACACCTTCGTCGTTTGAATATTGTTTGATATTATTCTCTTCTGCGTTAGAATTTGATAATAATAAGTAAATTAAAATGAATAGTTTAATTATAGATGCTGCTAGTAAAAAGATATTTTTAATGGTCATTCTGAATAAAAATATTTATAGTATCACTCATGAAAATAGTAAAACTAATTATGAAAAATTAACTATTTTAATTAATGATTTTTTGAAATTTAATGATTTAAAAATTGAGGATATTTCTAAATTATATGTGAATCGCGGACCTGGAAGTTTTGCAGGGATCAGAAATTCATTCGCTGTAGTTAAAGGAATATGTGTTGCAAAAAAAATTGACTATTATTGCTTTAGTTTTGATGATTTTACTCCATTAGATAGGGAAAAGTATGAAAAAATTCCCAATCTTTGCGATAAATTCAACATAAAAAAAAATTTGATTAAACCTATTTATTTAAGTTAAAATTTAATATGTCAGAAACAATTGAACAAAAATGTTTGTCTAAGGGTGTAAAACTTACTGATCAAAGACGAATTATAGCTAAGGTAATTTCAGAGTCAAAAGAGACATACGGAGAATCAGACCACCCAGATGTTGATGAGTTGTATAGTAGAGTATCAAAGATTGACACTAAAATAAGCATTGCTACAGTTTATAGAACCGTTAAACTTTTTGAGGAAGCAGGAATTTTAACTAAACATGATTTTAAGGGTGGTAAAGCTAGATATGAAGCTATGATAGAAAGTCACCATGATCATTTGATTGATATAAAATCTGGAGAAATAATAGAATTTGTTGATGAAGAAATTGAAAAATTACAAAAAAAAGTTGCTGATAAATACGGTTATGAACTAGTCGATCATAAATTAGAGTTATATGGGGTTAAAAAAAAACCTTAATAAAATTAATGAGTCTTAAAATTTTTATAAAAACATTTGGTTGTCAAATGAATGAATATGACTCAAATCGTATTTATGATGCTGTAAAAAAAATTGGTTACGAAAAAACAAATAAATATGAAAATGCAAATTGTTATCTTTTAAATACTTGCCACATTAGAGATAAAGCTAAAGAGAAAGTTTATCATGAGATTGGAAGAGTTAAAAAAATTTTTAAATCAAAAAAAAAACCACTGGTTATTGTTGCTGGTTGTGTAGCTCAAGCTGAACATCAAGAAATGTTAAAAAGAGAACCATATATAGATTTAGTATTAGGTCCTCAGGCATATCATAAGATTAATAATACAATATTAAGTTATAAAAATAAAAAAAAGGAAGAAACAGAATTTGATGCAATTTCAAAGTTTAAATATTTGAGTAAAATTAAAAATCAATCAAAAAAAGTTTCATCATTTTTAACTATTCAAGAAGGTTGTGATAAGTTTTGTCATTTTTGTGTTGTGCCATATACAAGAGGGCCAGAATACTCTAGACCTTTTAACCAAATTTTAAGTGAAGCAAAATATCTTGAAAGCAATGGAGTTAAAGAAATTACTCTTCTTGGACAAAATGTAAATGCTTATAATAATAAAGGATTAAGATTATCAAATTTAATTTTAGAAATAGAAAAATTATCTGGAATAGAGCGTATACGTTATACAACCTCCCATCCCAATGATATGACAGACGATTTAATTGATGTTTATAAAACTTCAAAAAAACTAATGCCATTAGTACATTTACCAGTGCAGAGTGGTTCCGACAAAGTTCTAGAATTAATGAACAGAAAACATACAATAAAAAAATATTTGGAGATATTCAATCGTTTAAAAAAAATTAACCCTAATATTCTTTTTTCAAGTGATTTTATTATTGCTTATCCTGGTGAAGATGAAAATGATTTTAAAGATACAATTAAACTTATAGAGGAAGTAAAGTTTATCAATTCTTATTCATTTATTTTTAGTTCAAGACCGGGAACTGTTGCATCAAATTTACCAACGATGCAAAGAGAAGACTCTCTAAAAAGGTTAGAAATATTGCAAGATGTGTTATTTAATAATCAAAAAATAATGAATAAATCATTAGAAAATAAGATAATTGAGGTTTTAGTTGAAAATCGAAGTAAAAATAAGATAAAACTTTTTGGAAGATCTCAATACATGACTTCAGTATTATTTGATGGTAGTGATGATTTAATAGGTAAGATTGTTAAAGTTAAAATACTCAGCAGCAATAGAAATACATTGTTTGGAGAAATTGTGGATCAAACTAATCAGAAAGTAGCTTAAGATTTGAACATCAATACAAAAAAAAAATTTAATAATAGTTTAAAATTTGTTTATTCAGACAACGATACTTTAAGTGTAATTTTTCATGATAACGAATTATTAATGGGTGTTGTTGGAGAATTTAATAAAAATTTAAAAGAACTGGAAAAAATTACAAAGACTAATTTATATTCAAGAGGTAATTCAATAATGATAAAATCTTCACAAGGAAAAAATGAAATTGTTAAAAATGCAATACAATTTCTGGCAAATCAATTTATTAATAATGGCAATATTGAGAACAAAGATATATTGTCCTCTATTGATAAATTTATGATTAATGAAAAAGTAAAAAATCAAAATGTAACCGATATTATTAAAACTCCAAAAAAATCTATTATTCCAAGATCTGAAAAACAAAAAGAATATGTAAGAGCATTAAGACAAAGTGATATTGTTATATCAGCAGGTCCAGCCGGCACTGGAAAAACTTTTTTAGCTGTAGCGGTAGGATTAACAATGTTGCTTGAAAAAAAAATTGAGAGAATAATTTTGTCGAGACCTGCTGTAGAAGCTGGAGAAAGATTAGGTTTTTTACCTGGTGATATGAAAGAGAAAGTAGATCCTTATCTAAGACCTTTATATGACTCTTTATATGACTTATTTCATTTTGAAAAGATTCAGAGAATGATTGAAATTGGAGACATTGAGATTGCACCATTAGCATTTATGCGAGGAAGAACTTTAAAAAATTCATTTGCTATTTTGGATGAAGCACAAAATGCTACAGATACTCAAATAAAGATGTTTCTGACAAGGATTGGGGAAAATTCAAAGATAGTAGTTAACGGTGACCCATCACAAATAGATCTACCTAATAAAAGTATGTCTGGGCTGGATAGATCTAAAAAACTCTTATCTCATCTGAATGAAATATCTATTATTGATTTTGATCACTCTGATGTAGTGAGGCATCCATTAGTATCAAAGATTGTTAAAGCATATAGCAATCATAATGATTAGTGTAGATATTGTATCAAATGAGAAAAATTGGTCTAAAAAGATAAAAAAAAAAAAGTTTTTTTTTCATACAATTTGCAAATCTTTTCCAAAAAAATATCAATTTGTAAATAAAAAAATATCTTTAACATTATTACTATCAAATAATAAATGTATAAAAAAATTGAATAAACAGTTTAGAAAAAAAAATAAAGCGACAGATATATTGTCATTTCCACTTCAAAAAAAAATTAAATTAAAAAAAAAATCGTATATTGGAGATATTATTATTAGTTATGATTTTATGGATAAACCCAAAAATCAAGAAATAGAATTATTTAAAAATAAAGTTATTAAAACTTTTATTCATGGATTTTTACATTTATTAGGTTTTGATCATAATAAATTTAAAGATTATAAAAAGATGATTCAAGAAGAACAAAAAATTTATCAGTCAGTTATTAAAAAAAATTAATTAAATTGAAAAAAAAAAATTATTTTGAATATTTATATTTAGTCATTTTAGGCTCATTAACATCTTTAAGTCTACCGCCCTATAATTTAATATTTATAAATTTTATAACTTTTAGCTTATTTTTTATTTATATTTTTAGGAAAAAAAATTCTATTAATAAGAATAAAGCATTTTTTCATGGTTGGTTTTTTGGTTTTGGATATTTTCTAAGTAACTTATATTGGATAACAATTTCATTAACATTTGACGAAAATTTTAAATTTTTAATAATTATTGCTTTAATATTGATTCCCTCATTTCTTGCAATTTTTTATGGTCTAGCAACATATTTTTTTTCTCTCATAAATATTAATAAACCAGTAAGTAGTTTATTTCTAATCTCTCTTTTATTTGGCTTAATAGAATTCTTAAGAGGAACTATTTTAACTGGTTTTCCCTGGAATTTAATTGCGTATAGTTTCTCAAATAATATTGAAATAATACAAATCATATCTTTTATTGGCACATATGCATTTAATATTTTATGCATATCTTTTTTTCTAAGTCCTGCAATTTTTGTTCTTAAACAAAATAATAAAGAAATAATTGTATCTATTTTTTTACTATTATTACCATTCATCTTGTACATGACTGGTTCTTTAAAAATTAAAAGTTTTCAAAAATTAAGTTTAACTAAAAATGATTATGTAATACGAGCTGTAGGATCAAATATTGAATTAGAAAGATTTTATGGAAATACAGATACTGCCTCTGTAATTGATGAATTAATTATGTTAAGCGATCCCAACTTAAATATGAAAACTCTTTTTGTGTGGCCTGAGGGAATAATACCAAACATTAACAAATTAGAGCTTAAAAAATTTGAAGCTTTATTCAATGACAGATTTAATAATAATCATTTATTAGCAATAGGCATCAACACCTATGAATATAATGATGATAAAAATATTTTTTATAACTCATTTTCTTTTTATGATAATGAGATCAACTTAATTGATAGTTATAATAAAGTTAAACTTGTTCCATTTGGTGAATTTTTACCATTTGAAAAATTATTGGGAACTATTGGGCTAAAATCATTAACTAATAATTATCAATCTTTCAGCAAAGGAAATAAAAGAGAAATAATTGATATTAATCAAAATGATTTTTATATAAAAATTTTACCTTTAATTTGCTATGAGGTAATTTATTCAGGAACAATTTTTGATAACTCTGAATTTGATTATATAATTAATATTTCAGAAGACGGATGGTTTGGTAACTCTATTGGGCCATATCAACATTTTTCACACAGTATTTTTAGAGCAGTTGAAAGTGGAAAATATTTGATTAGATCTGCAAATAATGGAATTAGTGCAGTAATTAATCCAACAGGTTTTATTGAAAAAAAAATTCCTTTAGCTGGCTCAGGTTATATCGATTTTTCTGAAAAAAGAATTGTAAATACAACCTTGTTTTCTCAACATGGAAATAAAATGTTTTTAATAATAATTTTGTTGTATATTTTTTTCATAATTTCATTTAATAGAATTTTATAATGAAAGATTCAAAAAATTATCTTTTTACAAGTGAGTCGGTTTCAGAAGGACATCCAGATAAAGTTTCAGATAGAATTTCAGATATGGTTGTAGACAGTTATTTATCTAATGATCCATTTTCTAGAGTTGCTTGTGAGACTTTAACAACTACAAATAAAGTTGTTCTCGCGGGTGAGGTAAGAGGTCCTGAAATAAAAAAAGAAGATTTAATAGAAAAAGTAAGAAATTGTATTAAGGATATTGGATATGATCAAAAAGGTTTTACTTGGAAAGAAGCTACAAAAATAGAAAGTCACCTACATTCTCAATCAGCTGATATAGCAATGGGAGTAGATTCTTCAGGAAATAAAGATGAAGGCGCTGGAGATCAAGGAATAATGTTTGGTTATGCTTGTAATGAAACAGAAGAATTGATGCCCGCACCAATTCACTATTCACATAAGATTTTAAGAATGATGGCACAAGATCGTAAGTCAGGTAAATTAAAAAATATTGAACCAGACTCAAAAAGCCAGGTAACATTTGAATATGAGAATGGCAAACCAAAAAAAGTAAAATCTGTTGTTATTTCTTCACAACATTCAGCTGGAATAGACCAGTCAGAAGTTAAAGAACTTCTTAGACCTTATATGATAAATTCTATTCCAAAAATTTTTTTAGAAGATTTCAAAGAAGAAGAGTTTTATGTCAATCCAACAGGAAACTTTGTTATAGGCGGACCCGATGGTGATTGCGGATTAACTGGACGAAAAATAATAGTTGATACTTACGGTGGAGCTGCTCCTCACGGTGGAGGTGCATTTTCAGGAAAAGATCCAACCAAAGTTGATAGATCAGCTGCTTATGCTTCAAGATATATAGCTAAGAACGTAGTAGCATCAAAAATTGCGGATAAATGTTTAATACAGCTTGCTTACGCAATTGGAGTTTCAAAACCACTTTCAATTTATGTTGATCTTTTTGATAATGATTTTGAAAAAAATAAGTTTGTAGAAAAAAAAATTAAAGAAAACTTTGATTTAAGTCCAAGAGGGATTAGGGAAATGTTAGGACTTAATAAACCAATTTATGAAAAAACAGCTGCATATGGTCATTTTGGAAGAATGCCTGAAAGTGATGGAGCATTTTCTTGGGAAAAAACTGATAAAACGACAGTTTTTTTAAAATAGTTTCTATTGAATTAAAAAAAATCTTTAATATATTGCCATTACATTATTGAAGTTACAAGAATGGGCTTAAGCCCATTTTTTTTTGGAGAAAGCAAAAATGTTAAATAAGAGAGCAGATAAATTAGAATTATTAAGGATTGCTGAGGCGGTAGCTTTAGAAAAGTCGATTGATATGGAATTAATTATTAGTTCAATGGAGTCTGGCATCGCTAAAGCGGCAAAATCAAAGTTTGGTCAAGATAATGAGATTAAAGTCCTTATTAACCGTGAAAATGGAGATATAGAACTTTTTAGAAAATTAGTTATTGCTGAAAATCCTGAAAATTCTAATACTGAAATTAAACTAAAAGATGCAATAACACTTAGTGAAATTAACAAAGATAAAAAAATTGGTGATGAAGTTTTACAGCCTCTACCTTCGTTTGATTTCGGTCGAATAGCTGCACAGACTGCAAAACAGGTAATTAGCACTAATGTCAGAGAAGCAGAAAGAGAAAGACAATTTAATGATTTTATTGATAAAAAAGATACCATTTTAAGTGGTATTGTTAAGAGATTAGAATTTGGAAATGTAATTGTAGATCTTGGTAGAACTGAAGCAATAATTCAAAAAAATGAAATGATACCAAGAGAAAATATCAAAGCTGGAGATAGAATTAAAGCCTATTGTTATGATGTAAGAAGAGAACCTAGAGGACAACAAATCTTTTTATCTAGAGCACATCCTAAATTTATGGAGCAGTTATTTGTTCAAGAAGTTCCAGAAATTTATGATGGTTTAATTGAAATAAAATCTTCTTCAAGAGATCCAGGTAGTAGGGCGAAAATTTGTGTTAAAGCAGTTGATACATCTTTAGATCCGGTAGGAGCTTGTGTAGGTATGAGAGGTTCAAGAGTACAAGCTGTTGTGAATGAACTACAAGGTGAAAAAATCGATATAGTAAATTGGTCAGAAGATCCTGCAATTTTAGTATCTAATGCCTTATCTCCAGCAGAAGTTCAAAGAGTTAATGTTGATTTAGAAAGAAAAAAATTAGATGTAATTTTAAGTGAAGAAAATTTAAGTAAAGCA
>MDTG01074200.1_pt1 | contig 11125 bp, 14 predicted proteins | sample 811421 | NCBI WGS metagenome assembly MDTG01 (sample SAMN05326645, study PRJNA326480) | marine metagenome | isolation source: seawater | place: Pacific Ocean: South East | collected 2011
CAGAATTAATGAAACAGTTTACACAGGCCGCGGTAAATACCATGGGACAATCTAATCCGGGTTTCAGTGGATTTATGAATAATGTATTCCAAGGGGGTGGCGATCAATCGAGACAAAATGGCATGGGTAGTGGAGCAAATCCAGGATTTGGAATGCCCAATATGCAAAATAGGGAAATGCCACCAAATATAAATACTGGTCCACCTCCTTCACCACAAGAGACAAAATTACCGGAAAGAAGCCAACGAACACAAAACTTACCAAATAGACCAGATTTGATGAGTGCCCGTGGTGTATCGATTGATAAAAATGAAGGTTCAACAGGAGATGAACCAAGAATAACTCGTCCGGAAATGAAAGGACCATCAATAAGTTCAAAACAAGCAGATATTAATAATCTATTGGGTGGTTTAAAAACAAAACAAGTTAATATGCCAGAAAACAAAGAATTTAATCAAGCAAGTACAATTAGCGTTGAGGATTTAAGAGAATTAACAAATGCAAAAATACCCAAATCCAAACGTAAACAAAAAAGTGATAAAAATATAATAAGTCTTGATATTTAAATATTATTAAAAAATATAAATAATATTATTAAAAAAATATAAATAATATTATTAAAAAAATATAAATAATATTATTAAAAAAATATAAATAATATTATTAATAATCTATTAATACACTAATAAAACCCAAAATTATAGGGATGTTTTTACTACAATTTGATGCTTGTAACCGAGACGTTCTAGGTATAGGATCTGTTGGTTTTGTTCTATATTATGATAATGTTGTTTTAACAAAGGACTATAAAATACTAAAAGAGGCATATAATAGCAATTATGCCGAATATTGTGCACTTATCTATGCATTAAATTATGCTATCAAATATAATATTAAAGATCTTTATGTGGAAGGTGATGCAAAAATAGTAATAGATCAAATAAAAAATGAATGTAATATTAAATCGGATATTGTAAAACCATTGCATAGAAAAGTCAAAAAATTAATAAAAAAATTTGATTTTATTAATTTTGAACATATTTATAGAAAATATAACAGTTATGCAGATTCTCTTGCTAATCAAGCATTATTAGATTATTATAAATCTAATGTCTAAATGTTCTTTTGCATAATGGATCTTTTAATGCTTGTGGAAAATTTTTTCCAGTTTTTTTACAGAAAGATTTAACATGCATTACCCATTTAGATAAGACTTTTTTATTACCGCGTTTTTTTGTGCCTCTTTTTACTGTTTTTCTGGAACCTTTTTTTCCTTTTCTGGGTTTTCTGGGTTTTTTGGGTTTTTTGGCTCTTGTTTTTTTTATACCTTTTCTACCCCCAACTGTTTCATGTTTGTCCAATGCATTATCATATGCTTCAACTTCTTGTAACATGGTCTCTGTCATTTTTATATATTATAAAAATATTAAAAATATTAAAAATATTAAAAATATTAAAAATATTAAAAATATTAAAAATATTAAAAATATTACGTTAACTAATATGTTAAATAATATTGATAATTCTTGGAAAATTATTTTTGACGAATATAATAAAAATTATAAAGAAAACTCTTTGGAAAAAATATTAATTAAATTGGAAGTAAATTTAAAAGTAGAAGATAAAGATAAAGATTATAATGTTTTTCCTAAAATAGATAATATTTTTCGTTGTTTTACCTATTTCAGTTTTAATGAAACAAAAATAGTAATTTTAGGACAAGACCCATATCATAGTCCAAACCAAGCAACCGGTTTATGTTTTGGTATAGAAAAGGATGTCCCAGTCCCCCCATCATTAAGGAATATAAAAAAAGAATTACAGGAGGATTTGGATATAACTATTACCGATAATAGCCTAGAAAAATGGGCTAAACAAGGAATTTTATTGTTAAATGCTTCATTAAGTGTTATACAAGGAAAACCAAACTCTCAAGCGAAACTATGGAATGAATTTACAAAATTTTTAATAAATAGACTAAATGATTGTGAACATAGTATTATATTTGTTGCATGGGGTGCATTTGCACATGAAAAATTTAAAAAATATAGATTTAAATAAACACAAATTAATAATATCATCCCATCCTTCGCCATTGAGTGTATACAAAAAATATAAAATTTATCCCGCATTTAGTAGATCAAAACCGTTTTCAAAAATCAATGAAATATTAAAAAATAATAATCAAACATTAATTGAATGGTAGAATTAACTTGTTAACTTGTTAACTTGTTAACTTGTTAACTTATTAAAAACTTATAAAAAATATTTAAAAACTTATAAAAAATATTTAAAAACTTATAAAAAACATTTAAAAACTTTTTAAAAATATTTATATAATTTATGAGTTTTTATGCAGTAGCAAAAGGCCATAATATTGGAATTTATTTTTTTTGGAATGATTGCAAAGAACAAATATTAGGTTATAAGGGTGCAATATATAAAAAATTTAATACTGAAAAAGATGCGGAAGAATTTATTTTAAACAATTCCCCATGTAATTCCGAACTTTTTGAAAATATATATAATAAATTTAGTTTAGAAGAAGTTGATTATTTTGTATATACAGATGGTTCATGTTATACAGATATATATAAAGAGTCAATATCTGGAATAGGAATTTTTTTTGGATTAAATAATATAAGAAATGTATCAAAAATTATTATAGATGAAAATAATAAACATACAAATAATACAGCGGAATTAAATGCTATAATCTATGCATATGATTTAATTAAACACGATTTAGAAAATAAAAAAATATGTATTTTTACAGATTCCGAATATTGTATAAAATGTGCTACTAGTTTTGGAGAAAAATGTAATTTAAATAATTGGAAAAAAGATATACCAAATAAAGATTTGGTTCAACAATTATTTACTATTTATAATAATTCTCCAAATTTAATTTTAAAATATATTAGAGCACATACCAATAAAAAAGATATACATTCGATTGGTAATGCAGGCGCCGATAAATTGGCATTTGATGCTGTTAAAAATTATAGAAAAGATCTTAAAAAAAATGTTTGAATATTTGGATTCCATTTTCTGAATTCTTTTAAATATTGCAACATTTTGAATCTATCCATCAGTACCCTTGTTTTATAACATTTCCAAGTTGCTTGTATTTTAATTGCCGCCGGTTCTCGACATGTTATATTTTTTCTATAAAAGAAAATATTCTTGATAATCTCTTTTGGTAAATGATCCCAATATGTCATTATAATAAATATTTATTATATATAGGATAAAATATATAATAAATAATAAATAATAAATAATAAATAATAAATAATAAATAATTTATAATACTATAAAATATAATACTATAAAATATAATACTATAAAATTTCATCCACTAATCCATATCCCAAGGCCAAACTAGAATTCATCCAAATATCATGATAAAATAAATAATTTAATATATCTTCATCTATAATACTATTTTCTATATATATATTTTTAATTGTATCCATAAGTATATCAACATTTGTATTTAGATCTTTTACATCTAATAATGTTGAAACTGTTTGTTCATTAAATTTAATACCATGTATCATTAAAAGTGAATGATTATAAATATACCGTTGAGAGCCGACAACCGATAACAATGTTGCTGCTGATGCTGCATATCCCCTAATATATGTATGTACTGGAATACCCAATTTTTTGATTTCATCTACAACAGCGAGAGTTGGTAATAATGAACCACCTGGACTCTGTATATATAAATTTATATGATTTGGATAATCTTGATTTGTTAATGCCATATTTTTGTATGATATTAATGTTTGTGTTAATTGAAAACATGTTTCTTCATTTAAACCACCTGTAAAATAAATATTATTATTTAGAGTATTAGATTTTCTGTTTTCAGATAAAATATCCGGATTATCTCTATTTTGAGAATCAGATAAAAATATTTTATTTGTATTGAAATTATTTTGTCCGAATGTTGACATGGATACTTTTAAAAAATTTCTACGAGACAAAAAATTAACTAAATTTAATTGGTTACTGGTATAGATTAAACAGGAGAATAAAACATAATATAGTATACCATTATGTGATTTACTTACCATATTATATACAAATTAAAATTATATTCACAAAAATTTTATTTTATTGGATATTTTTTGATAACTTCCTAAAGTTAAATAATTAAATAACGAACCATTTACAAATAAAAGGGTATTAAAATAAATTGTTGGCCAAAAATTATCCTGTAATTTACCATTATTATAATTAATAAAATTATAAGTTACACCTACTATACACAATGGATATCTAAAATAATTATAATTTATCGAATTAATAAATTTTTGATTTATTAAGGAAATCCGGTTATTTTTATAAAGCGATAAAATGAAATATTCAATTATACCAGGAATACCACAACCCGGAATAAACGCCATATATGACTGATTTGTATTGATTAAAAATATGGAAGGTAATATTCCAAAAACAACAAAAACTATATGATGAAAATAATCATATTTTGTAAGATTTCTAAAAGTTAATACATGGAACAAATGTAAATTAATTATAAAATAAAATACATCATAATTTTTAATTGGTTTATAGGTCTTCTCCAAATTTAAAATAATTTCTATATATTCATTTAAAATATAAAATGTTATAATTGTATTAATAAATGCATGTAATTGAAACCATCTTGCTCTATTGCCAAAAATTTTAATTAATGTAAAATCACTTAAATATATTATAAAAAAGGTTGATAAATAATTTAAAATTTCTGGGTAATATCCAATAATTTTACTTGAATAATTTAATATTTTATATTCAAAAATATTTTTATAATTTTGAAATTTAAAATTATAATCAAGATTAAAATCAAGATTAAAATCATAACCAAAATCATAACAATAATTAAATAAAATATTGAATAAGGAAGAATTCAATAGCGAAGAATCCAATAGAGAAGAATCTAATAGCGAAGAATTCATTAGAGAATAATTCATTAGAGAAGAATTGTCATTTTCATAATCAATTGTTTTTGTTTTATTCATTGATTAGTAACTACCTGATATTATAATTAATTATATTATAATATCATGTTTATATTTGTTTAATAAAAATTATTAATATTTATTTTTCTTATTTTTATTACCTCTATCAATGTCTCTATTTTCTGAACTATCGTTGCTATTATTATTATTATTGGTATTATTATTAGTATTATTAGTATTATAATCACATAAATCATTTTTATTGGAACTTTTACCAAGAGTTTTATTTTCAGATTCAAAATTTTCTTCTACATTTTGAATCATACTCAATGAAATATTGCTCATTTCTTTATAATTTGGAAGTGTATCAATATTGTCCAAACTTTCAATTATTTTATTTAATTTATTTATAATCAATATAATCTTTGCAATACTTATTGAGTCGGAATTATATGTGTTTTTTAAATTTTCCAAACCACAAATAGATGATTTAACTGCATTTTTTAAATTTTCAGCCAATTCAATATGAGAACCAGAAATTAATAAATCCGATGTTCTATCAATAGTTGTAACTAGATCTTCTAAATATTTAATACTATCCTCCCTATTGTAACCATTATACCATCTTTTAATTCCGGAAAAAAAAACATTATTATCAACAAATAATTTACTAGATCCAGGTAATATATGTATTGCTAATTTCTCATTTTCTTTAATCTGTTTGATTATCTCCAAATCCAATAAAATACAATTAATATCCATATTATAAATTCAAAATATTTTATTTATACATATTTATACATATTTATAATATTTCTTTACCTTTGTATTTTAAAATATCTACAATATTGTTTGTGGTCGGAAACTCATCATCTCCATAAATATCTTGTAGTAATAGCCATTCAAAAATTCCTCCAATATAAATATAGAGATTTGAAAATCCTAGTTTATTTAACTGATTATATTTATCTACAATTTTATTGTCACTACTATTTTCACCATAAATCAAAATATTTATCTTTTTATTTTCTTTTAAATAATAATTTAATAAAGTTATTTCTTTTTCAGGTGTAATTGTATTTTTTATTAAACAGTCTTGGTTATCATTTTCTAATGTACTGATTATAATGTATTGCTCTGTCGTATTTTTATTTATAATTTTCTGAACAGATTCAAAATTCAATTTATTAATACTCTGCGTATTTCCCATTAATTCATAATTAATTAATAATTAATATTTTAATATATTAATGCGTAAAAATATTTATGTATAAAAATATTTTTGGACCACAATATAAATTTATATATGATAAAGAATATGAAAATTATGATTATTCTATTGATTTATTAAATGATTTATCAAACTCAAATGTTTTTATTAATAATGATATTTTAAATAAACAAAAAAATATTGCAATTAATAATGGATTAATAAATTATATATATAAAAATTTTAATACTTCTAAAAAATATACATATTATAATAGTGTTAAAAATTATAAATGGGAATTAATAACATATTCACTATGTTTGGTTTTTTTAACAAATTATCCCAATAATATTTTAGATTATATTATATGGAAAATTGAAAATATTGAACAAAGAGTTTAGCAAAAAAGTGTTCGGTAATTTATTATTGCGTAAAAATACTGACACATATTGGCAAATAACTTAACTTAACAAATACTAGTAAAAACAAAAACATCCCTATAACCTTCTAAATTATTATCATCTAAATCTATACATGTAACATCATGAAATAATTTATTATCATTTAAAATAAGTATTTCTCCACTCTGCAATTCTATACTATATATCTTATTTTTATTTTTATCATAGACATTACTAGTTGCTCCTTTAATATTATTTCTATTAATACATACCATACCTATTATATTATAACCATCTCTATGTATTCCCTCTGGTACTAAATTAACATTTTTGCTATTTGCATATACTCTTATCTGGTGAACTTGCAAATAGTCAATATTTATTTTCATATTTTTAAATGCAGTTTCTTTAAATGTTTTTATCATATATTTGAGAGAAATATTATCCAAAATATTTTCACTGATATTTGGATAATCTCTCAATATATCACCATTATAATTATTATAGTTGCTTGATTGGTAAAACCCGATATCTCCAACAATACTTATATTGTTTATATCCTTTACACATAATAGCGAATATGCTCTAGATCTTTTGTTTTCATAATAATTATCTATTTTAAGATCGTTAAAAGAAATTTGTAATTCATTGCATACATTATTTTTTAATTTACTATCGAGAGAAAAATCAAACTTACTATCTACTTTATTGAATAATTTTAATATATCTATTATTTTTGCACATTCATCAAATGTATTATAGTGCATCAATGATATTCGTAATATTCCCCTGGTTTTATCCAACTTGTTAATATCAAAAAAACGATTGCAATAAAATGTCCCGTTGCTAGTCAATAAACCCATATTATTTAATATTAAATTAATATTGTTTTCATTATAGTTTTTAAATTTTAGAGAGAATAGTGGGATTTTTTCTGTTTCATTACATTCAATTATCTCAAATTCTTTGTTTTCTGTGCTATTAATTGTATTTTTAAACATATTAGAAAATATCTTTTCATAATCATATATTTTTTTCATTACAAATATAACAAGTTGCCTATCAAATTTAATTTCATTATTTATTTTATTTGAATCATTATAGTTAAAAAATTTTGCAACAGATAAAAGATAATCTTTTAATCCAATTATACTACTTGCACATTCGTAATTATATCCACCTAATTCTAATTTTTTTGAAAAATCATAATTTATATTATCAAAATTATCAAAATTATCAAAATTATCAAAATTATCAACTACATCAGTATATAGCGATTTTTTGTTTGTATTTGGATTTGATGGCCATATATCTTGTGGACTAAGATCATCTCCTGACCATATTTCTTTATTAATGTCTACCGAACTAGTATTATAATCTATATTAGTATCCCTATTTGCACTTAGATTAAAAAAATAATGATTTTGATTTGTAATATTATATAAAGAAGTATCGAGAGAATATAGAGCAGATATACGCAATCCACAAAATTTATAAAATGATACAATATAATAATCAACATTATAATAATCAACATCTATGATTCCATGGGGCATATAAGCGACCCCATCTACAAGTACCTTTGTATCTATATTTTTTTTCTTTATTTCCTGAGTAATATATTTAATATCTAATATATTTCCTAATATATTACTAACATGGGGCAATACTACAAAACTAGTATTATTGTCTACCATATTTATTATTTCATTATAATCTATTTTATAATTATTATCTTTGCATGATTTTGTTGACCACCATTTTACATCTATATTATGTTTGTGTGCAATTCTCTCAAATGGTGTTATACATGCTTCATGACTAAAATTTGTTAAAATAATATTTCCCTTTTTGATTTTTAAAAATTTTTCCATGGAATTTGCTAAATTATATGTTAATTGTGTACATGATCCACCATAAATTATTGAACCTCTTTTGTTATTTAATATAGTATCGGTAATATTTCTAATATTTGCTAATTCATTTTTCATAGTGTTTGATATAATACTATTGCCTACTGGTTGACCATAATTAAATGTTACGAACTTATTAAATGATTTTACAACTTGATCTGGTATTTGACTACCACCCGCATTATCACAAAATATAAAATTTTTGTATTTATTTAATGCTGGGAAAAATTTTTTCATTTATATACAAGTAATACAATTAATATATTTTTATATTTTATTATTTTATTATTTTATTATTTTATTATTTTATTATTTTATTATTTTATTATTTTATTATTTTATTATTTATTTAATCTAATTTAACTACTATATCAAGTTCTTCTTTTTTTATGCTTTTAGATGCATTTGACGAAAGTTCTTCTCTTTTTTTTCTTGTTTTTTTACCAGAATTAAGATTAGGATTAGAATTATGATTAAAATTAGAATTAGAAAATCCATTACTTGATTCTATTGATATATTTGAATCAGTGGATGAATTACTATCTGTAGAACTAATCGAAAAATTTTTTACTTTATTTATACTGTTTCTCATATTCATATCACTATCTATGGCCTCATAATTTTGTTCAATAAATTTTATAACCTCGTTTTCAAGTGCCCATTTAAAAAAATTTAATTGACCAATAGTAGTTTGAATATATTTATCATAATATGGAATAGTTATTCGTTCCCATCTACAAAAAGGATCAAATCTTCGTTTTGAATATGCTTTTAATTTTAATTTATAATCATTATATACCTTGAATCTCTCTTCTTTTTTGGATTCTATAGTGTAAACTGTATAATTCTTTTTGGAATAATTTGTAGCAAACCAATCTACAATACGCAGCGAAATGTTTGATTGACCATTTATAATATTTAGCATTTTTTCAAAATTATTATCTTTTTTATAAAATTGTAGTAATTTGTTTAGCAGTACATCATTTTGTGTATCATAATCCATTTTAATATTGTTATTTTAATAATATTAAAATGCATTATTTATTTAAGTTAAAATTAAGTTAAAACTGTTTAAAAATAATTTGTATTATATTATTATTGTGTTATTATTGTATTATTTCCCTATTTGCAATGATAAAAAATAAAAATATTAAAAATATTAAAAATATTAAAAATATTAAAAAATTAGAGTTAACAGAACAAATTTATAATGAAATGCTTGAATTATACGGTACATTCAGTGAATTTGATAAAAATAAATTCACTTTTTTAGATTTTAAAAATATTATTGAGAGATTACATAAAAATCATAATATTTATGTATATTTAAATCATGAAAATAAGATATTGGGTGCAATAACTCTACTAATTGAACAAAAAATAATACATAATGGTGGAAAAGTGGGTCATATAGAAGATTTTGTCGTTTTAGAAGAGTATAGGAATCAGGGTATAGGACAAAAATTATTGGATTATGTTAAAAGTATTGGAGAGAAAGAAGGTTGTTACAAATTAATTTTGGATTGTGATCCTGTTTTAGAGAAATATTATGAAAAAAAAGGATTTACAAAAAAAGGAATTTATATGGGAGTGTATTTTTAATGTGGGGAAAATAATATTTGTATATTATAGAATAGGTTGTTTATTAATGTTCAAAAGAAAAAGAATACGTACTATAGAGGCAGTTCCAGAAAACTTAAAAGATTTTTTTAAAAATTCGGTTGTTAACTACTATGATTCTTTAGTATTAAAAAAATACGATGAAAAGAGTGAGGCAATTAATGAATTTATTAAAAGCAAGGGTTCATCACAGTTAAGTAGAGAAGAAATTTTAAGAATACAATTTGTACATAGATTTAATTATGCAGACTATACACGATGTTCTGATGCAGAAAATGATATTTTTTCTGCAAAATTTTATGTAGAATTATTTAAATCATTACAAGATAATGAGATACACATTCTTGAAGAGTTATTTAAATATATATTTAACGAACGCGAATATTTATGGTATTTGTTTTTATTTTTTATTATAATCCATGCTAGAAAAATTATAATTTTATTATTTGAATTTTTTAAAAATAAAGACAAAACTATTAAGGTTTTGAAAATGTTTCCTAATATAGATGGTTATTTACCTTTTGCAAGTAATAATTATAGAGTTGCTTCTTCTAATCAAATGAGAAATTCATTTTTTGTAGATTATGATTTTATTTTATATCAAATACTTAATAAATTACAAGATTGTGATGCAAAAGAATATTTCGGTAAAGAAAACGGCGAACATTCAAATGATTATACATATAATGATTATGATTTAGTAAAACAACCACATTGTTTTACAGTTTCTACACATAAAATTTCCAATTATTTAGTTTATTTAGCATCTCAATCCGATCAACCATTAAAAATTTTAGACGAATATAATAAGTATTATGAAGATTGGATAGGTAATAGTAGACATCAAACATATAGCGATTGTAAAGGATTTTATAGTTTTATGAATAATAAATCAAGATTATCTAAAGGAAAAAAAAGAAGAACAAGAGTAAAAACTAGATCCAAACCAAGACGAAAAAATAAAAAACGAAAAACACAAAAGTTAAAACAAAGAAAAAATTGAATAAA
>MDTG01268536.1_pt1 | contig 11125 bp, 9 predicted proteins | sample 811421 | NCBI WGS metagenome assembly MDTG01 (sample SAMN05326645, study PRJNA326480) | marine metagenome | isolation source: seawater | place: Pacific Ocean: South East | collected 2011
AAATGAGATAGTTAAGTGAGATAGTTAAGTGAGCTTAATACGAATGGCTGTCTTGGGAATACAGCAGCATGGTAGAATTTCGTCGTCATTAATCCATGCCATTGGCTCTTCCGTATAATGAACTTCGCCTTCTAAAAGCTGAGTACGACAGCTGCCACAGTAACCCTCGCGACATTGGTAATGCACGGGAACATCTTGCGCTTCTAGAGATTCCAGTAGGCTATTGGCATTCTGGAAAGACACTTCGTGAAACTGCTCTGAGTTATTAGTTCCAGCGTTATTTATGACGGATACAGCGTGTATTGGCTTATCCATGCCGTCTAAATCAATCTGAGCGCTGGGTTCTGGCTGCTCAGCATCTTCGGTATTTAGAATCAAACAATCTTGCACAGGCTCATGGTCGAGGTCTGCCTCGACTGTCTCGGCTTCTAAAGAGAAGTCATCATGCTCAGGTGCTAAGCCATCAAGGCGAAACTCATCTTGATGACTATTGTTAGATGCTGGGTTGGTAGATTGATTCATATCATTTGATTTATAGGGATCGATTAAAGGTCAAAATCGCCAAAGTCATCTGTATCAACTGCGCTATCAAGTGCACCTACCAAGTAAGAGCTGATTTCAGCTTCTTGTGGGGCTACTTGTACGTTATCGCTGTTCAACCAAGAATTGATCCACGGTAGTGGGTTGTTCTTAGCGTTAAAAATTGGCGGTAGGCCAATGGCAACGATGCGTTGATCAGTAATATAGTCTACGTATTGAGCTAGGATATGTTGGTTAAGGCCAATCATTGAGCCATCTTTAAATAAGTAGCCCGCCCATTCTTTTTCTTGTTCTGCTGCGTCTAAGAAAATCTCACGAACTTCATCTTTGCAGCTTTCCGCGATCTCACCCATTTCAGGGTCATCTTTACCCGCAGCCATAATTTGTAAAATGTGCTGTGTGCCGGTTAGGTGCAAGGCTTCATCACGTGCGATCAGTTTAATGATTTTGGCATTGCCTTCCATTTTTGCACGCTCGGCAAAAGCGAAAGAACAAGCAAAGCTCACGTAGAAGCGAATGGCTTCTAATACGTTTACCGACACCATTGTTAGATACAAGGTACGCTTTAAATCACGTAAGTTTATATCAATAACCTTACCGTTAATGGTATGCGTGCCTTCACCTAATTGAGTGTAGAAGCTGCACTTTTCTATTAATTCGTCATAGTATTTTGTAACGCTTACAGCACGACGAGTAATGAAATCGTTACGGGTAATGTCATCAAATACTTCAGCAGGATTTGGCACAACGTTACGCATGATATGCGTATAGCTTCGACTGTGGATGGTTTCACTAAACGACCAAGTCTCGATCCACGTTTCCAATTCTGGTAGTGATACGATTGGTAAGAATGCAACGTTAGGTGATCGGCCTTGTACAGAATCCAAAAGAGTCTGGTACTTAAGGTTGCTCAAGAAAATATGCTGTTCGTGTTCTGGCAGATCAATAAAGTCTTTACGGTCGTTCGCTAGATCAACTTCTTCTGGACGCCAGAAGAAGGATAGTTGTTTCTCAATTAAATTTTCAAAAATTTTATGCTTTTGAATGTCATAGCGCGCAACGTTTACGGTTTCGCCAAAGAACATAGGTTGCTTCAACGTATCAAAAGTTTTCTGATTGAACGTGGTATAGGACATAAGTGGCTACAACTATAAAAATATAAAAGGTTTAAAATATTAATGTATTTCAAAATAATAAAGCGTTAAAGAATACGCTGGCTGATGTGCATCAAGTTCAGCGTATTCTTTAATAAAACGAGGCCGCAAGATTAAATCTTACATGCGCCGCCTTCACAGCCATCGTCTTCAACTTCTGGTGCTTGCGGATCAGACATACCATCACGGGTGTTGTGGTAATACAGGGTCTTAAGGCCGTTTTTATAGGCACTCAACAAGTCTTTTAATAGCACCTGCATTGGAACCTTATTGCCTTCAAAGCGTGATGGATCGTAGTTTGTATTGGCTGAAATCGCTTGGTCGACGAATTTCTGCATAATACCGACAAGTTGCAAATAACCTTGGTTATTCGGGATGTTCCATAACAACTCATAGTTTTGACGTAAGCGATTAAATTCAGGTACCACTTGCTTCAAAATACCGTCTTTTGATTGTTTAACGCTAATATAACCACGTGGTGGTTCGATTCCGTTAGTTGCGTTACTGATCTGAGAAGACGTTTCAGAAGGCATTAAGGCGGTCAAAGTCGAGTTACGTAAACCTGTTTTCTGAATTTCAGTACGTAATGCTTCCCAGTCATAAGCTAAAGGCTCATCACAGAACTTATCAACGTCTTTCTTATAAGTATCAATTGGTAAGATACCTTGAGCATAAGTCGTTTCAGGAAATGCTTCACATGCACCTTGCTCTTGAGCCAATTTGTTTGAAGCGCGTAATAAATAATACTGAATCGCTTCAAATGTTCGGTGTGTTAAACCATTCGCACTGCCATCGGAATACTTAACGCCGTTTTTCGCAAGATAATACGCGTAGTTAATAACACCTACACCCAATGTACGACGGTTTAAGCTGGCTTTTTGAGCCGCGATCATCGGATAGTCTTGATAAGACAGCAGACTATCTAGAGCGCGAACAACTAAATCGGACAATTCTTCTAATTCGTCAAGGTTTTCAATGCTGCCTAGGTTAAACGCAGCCAATGTACAAAGCGCGATTTCACCTTCATCGTCATTTACATCTTGCAGTGGCTTAGTTGGTAACGCGATTTCTAAACATAAGTTAGATTGGCGAACTGGCGCAACTTCAGGATTAAATGGACTGTGCGTATTACAGTGATCAACATTTTGAATGTAAATACGGCCAGTACCAGCACGCTCTTGCATCAAGGTTGAAAATAGATCAACTGCTTTAACAGTTTGTTTACGAATCGATTCGTCTTGCTCATATTGAACGTATAACTGCTCGAATTTATCTTGATCAGCAAAGAACGCGTCGTATAAACCAGGAACGTCAGAAGGAGAGAATAATGTAATGTCCTGATTCTTTAGTAAGCGCTCATACATTACTTTGTTTAGCTGAACACCATAATCTAAATGGCGAACTCGGTTCTCTTCAACACCACGGTTATTTTTCAATACCAGCAGTGATTCAACTTCTAAATGCCACAGTGGGTAGAACAAGGTTGCTGCGCCGCCACGAACACCACCTTGAGAACAGGATTTAACCGCTGTTTGGAAGTGCTTATAAAACGGAATACAACCCGTGTGGAATGCTTCACCACCACGAATAGGGCTACCAAGAGCACGAATACGGCCACCGTTAATGCCGATACCTGCTCGCTGAGATACGTACTTAACGATTGCACTGGATGCAGCATTAATTGAATCTAGGCTATCGCCAGCTTCAATCAATACGCACGAGCTAAATTGACGAGTTGGAGTACGAACACCCGCCATAATTGGCGTTGGTAAAGAAATTTTAAAGCTGGACGCTGCGTCATAGAAACGCTTGATGAAATCTAGGCGACGCTCTTTGTCGTATTGTGCGAACAGGCAAGCCGCAATTAATACATACAAGAATTGTGCGCTTTCATAGATGTCACCGCTAACACGATTTTGAACTAGATATTTACCTTCTAATTGCTTAACCGCAGCGTAACTGAAATTCATATCGCGGTTATGGTCTAAAAAGGCATCCATCTCAGCATATTCTTCAGCGCTATAATCTTTTAATAATTCAGCGTCGTAGCGATTGTTAGCAACCATTTGCTGTACGTGATCAAAAAGCTTTGGCGGTTCAAACTGCCCATAAGCTTTTTTACGTAAATGGAAAATATTTAAGCGCGCGGCTAGATATTGATAGTCTGGAACTTCTTCAGAGATTAAATCAGCAGCAGCTTTAATCAAAGTTTCATGAATTTCTGATGTGGTAATGCCATCAAAAAACTGTAAATGAGCTTTGAGCTCAACTTCAGAAACAGAGACTTTATCCAATCCGTCTGCTGCCCATTCGACAACTTTATGAATCTTCTCTAAATCAATCGTTTCTTGGCGACCATCTCGTTTGGTGACGTAAAGCGCGCTGTTCATATATTTGGGTGCCTGTTGAAAATCCTGTGATCTCTATATTGCTCATTTAAGGTGAGCACGAAAATACTGTTAGATTTGACGCCTTGCTTGATCTTAAATCGAATGACGTGTAGGTCATTGATAATAGACATGTTCTCTAACTGAGACACAGGATATTGCGGTTCAGAGTTCATTTCAACCCCTTATATAGTGTTTGCCTGTGGATAACTTGTGGAAATTAAGTGGACATATATTTAGCCTAATAAGGCTAGGAAATAGTTTGAGTGTATCGTAAAAATGGATTGCATTTTTATAAATTGCAGTGATTTAAATAATACTCAGTGCAATCCAGTCATTTAGCGTCTAAAGTTATATATAAGCCTTTCAATATAACGGCAGTTCAAAAATTGGATAGGAAAATAGCGTGGAATTAAAACAAGGCAGCGGCCAGGATGAAAACTGGCGCATATTAATCGTAGAAGATGATGAACGATTAGCGACTCTCACCAAGGACTACTTGGAAAGCAATGGTCTTCAGGTTTCAGTGGAAGGTGATGGCAGTCGTGCTATTGAAAGAATTAAGACTGAGCAGCCAGATCTTGTTGTATTAGATTTAATGTTGCCAGGGGAAGACGGTTTAGCAGTATGTCGCATCGTGCGCCCACATTATTCGGGCCCGATTTTAATGTTAACTGCGCGTACTGAAGACCTTGATCAAGTTCTTGGTTTGGAGATGGGGGCGGATGATTATGTTGCTAAACCTGTGCGTCCACGTGTTTTATTAGCTCGAATTCGAGCGTTATTACGTCGTGTTAAAGAGCAGAGCGATAACCATGAAAGCCAAGATGATGCATCGGCTAAACGCTTAACTTTTGGCAATCTTGTGGTTGACAGTTCAATGCGTGAAGCATGGTTAGATGGTGAGAGCATTGATTTAACCAGCGCTGAGTTTGATCTGTTGTGGCTACTATCCAGTAGTGCTGGCCATGTTTTGACTCGTGAAGAAATCTTCCACCAACTTCGTGGTATCGAATATGACGGGCAGGATCGATCTATCGATGTCCGAGTTTCTCGTATTAGACCGAAAGTAGGGGATGATCCTATAAATCCCAAGCGTATTAAAACAGTACGCAGTAAAGGGTACTTATTCGTTAAAGAGATCTGATTCTAGTTATTAATTGTTATACACCACTCGTTCTGAGTGGTGTTCTTTATCTGCTTATAGAACACTAAAAAGATTTAGGAGTAATACGCATTTTTATTCGAGTTTATTCAGGCTTGTTAGCAGCGTTGGTCAGTGTTGTATTACTTTGCATGTTGGCATTGAACTTGGTGGATCATATTCGTCATGTGCAATTTAACCAAGATGTTGTTCGTGGCAGTCTTTACCAAATCTCGCAACGCTTACAAAAAGACTTAACGGAAGAAGAAGCTTTAGAGCAGCTTTTTCATTTACAGATCGATATTGTGAGCCGAGAGCAAGCTTACTTGGATGAATATCAGCTCAGTCGTCTAAGTCGTAATGATGTATTAATGCTGAACGATGAACTAGGTTATGAAGTTCAGCTGATTACTGAATTGAATGACGATAGCTTTATGCAAGTAACATTGGGCAGTGTTGGTGAAATGCAGGGTCTAGCAACGGGACGCCTCTTATTAGAAAATTGGCAGTTGAGTGGACTTAGTATTGAAGATTATTTAGCGAAGGTATCGCCGCATTTTGGTTACCCGATTGTGTTACTTCCTCTATCAGATTTGAATTTAAGTAGCGGTGATCTAAAACGAATGCAGAATGATGATGTTCTTGTCAGAATTACTGTTGATGGTGAAGGTGCGGATACTATTATTAAATTGCCTAATGATACTCGTGCGATTCGGATGGGGCCAATTAAGGCATTTGAGCCGTATGCCCTAATGGGTATGGCGATTATTGTATTTATTGGCTTTATGTTGCTGGGCTTAGGTGTCTACTGGGTCGTTAGTTCATTTGAAATGCGTTTACGCAAACTTGAGCAGGCAACAAGCCGGTTATCTCAGGGGCATTTAAATGCTCGAGTGGGTACTCATGGATCAGACCCAGTCAGTCGATTAGGACAATCATTTAATAAAATGGCTGAGCATATTCAGCGATTAATCAGTGTGCAGCGTGAAATGGTTCGGGCTGTATCGCATGAGTTGCGTACACCGGTTGCACGTATCCGCTTTGGTTTGCAAATTATTGAAGATACTGTTGAGAATGATCCCTTTGTGATGAAGCAGCTCACAGGCATGGATTCGGATATTCAAGAATTGGATGAACTTATTGATGAGATTTTAACTTATGCCCGACTAGAAGAGGGCGGCCCGCTACTTGATTTTGAGTTGACCAACATTCAAGAGCTGGTTTTGCAGTTAGTTGATGAAGCACGGCCACCAGAACACGTGGGGGTAAGGTTTGGTGGTTCTATTGGATCACAGCATGAAGCAGAAGTTGAATATCGCTATATGCATCGTGCAATTCAGAATTTGATTGGTAATGCTTGCCATTATGCTAAATCGGAAGTCGTCGTTACTTTCTCTGTAGGTGCAGATACTTGTCGAGTTGATGTGGCTGATGATGGCCCAGGTATTCCTGAGGAAGAATGGAATCGAGTGTTTACGCCTTTTGCACGCTTAGATGATAGCCGTACTCGTAGTTCAGGAGGTTATGGTTTGGGCTTGTCGATTGTTAGGCGAATTACATACTGGCATGGTGGTCGAGCTATGGTAAGTCGTGATGAACGCTTAGGTGGTGCAAAATTCAGCTTGGTATGGCCGAAGCGTCATCAATAGTTTCTGGTCTAGCTATTACATGTTGTGTGATTGTAATTAATACGTCTTTTGTTAACAAAATGTAACGATTAACTACTTAGAGTTAACAGACAGGTATGACAATCACTGGCATATTTACATTACGTATCCTTTGGACACGTGGTGAGAATGTAGCGAAAATATTCGCTTTTTGGGGACTCTTTATGGAGTCCCTTTTTTTGCCTAGAATTTATCACTTAGCTAAATATCTACATAGCCCTAAAGATAGACCTAAAGTTTGACGGGTTCTATGCCCACCAAGTTGTCATGGCACGTTTGCAATGACTGCTGCAGGAAATCGTTCATGTAACTCGTTTCTCTTTGATCCTCTCGAATGGCAGCGTATAGCGTTGGCCAAATTCCACTTTTCCCGAGCGGTTTAGAGCTGATTAACCCAGCATTTAAATAAGGTTGTAATGCCCAGTTAGGGAGGCACGCCACCCCTCGACCGCTTGCCACTAGCTGAACAATCATTAGCGTTAAGTCTGCCTGTCGAGTATTACTTGGCTCAATATTATTGGGATCGAGGAACTGCGTAAATATATCAAGACGCTTACGTTCAACAGGGTAATGAATCAATGTTTGGTCTGCTAGCTGGTGTGCTTCCACGTACTTGCTATCAATTAAGGCGTGTTGGTTGGCGATCGCTAACAGCGCCTGATAACGGAATAGGGGTTGGTAGTGAATTCCTGCCATTGGAATGGGGTCAGCTGTAACGACCAAATCTAAGTCACCGCGAGCCAGTGCTGGAAGCGGTTCAAAATGAAAACTGGCCATTAAATCGATTTCGACTTCTGGCCATTGATCACGAAAACCATTAATTGCGGGCATCAACCAATCAAAACAGCTATGACATTCAATCGCCATATGTAATCGCCCAGCATGCCCTCCGGCTAATTTTTTTATATCTCGATTGGTTTGTTCTAGTTGCGGAATAACTTTGTCTGCCAGTTCGAGAATATGCTTTCCGGCACGCGTGAAGCGGATCGGTTTGGTTTTACGAACGAATAAACTCAAGCTTAAACGCTCTTCGACATCTTTAAGCTGGTGGGATAATGCTGATTGTGTGAGGTGCAAGCGCTTGGCTGCTTCAACGAGAGAGCCACCATCACGCAAAGCGCGTATGGTTTTAAGATGCTTAATTTCCAGCATGAAAATATTCTTTATTGAGAGAAATTAATGAAATATTACATTTAACATGTATATATTTCAATTAGAAATTCTCATATCGCACTTGCCTATAACTAATGAAACATAGAGATGCTTCATTAGTTTGTAGTAGATAATACGTGAATCATGAAAGTCTTGGCGTAATTTCATTTGGCACGTAAAATGTGATTATAAATAAAAATAATACAGTTAACTCAGGAATTCCCCCTTATGCCTCGTTACCTTTTGGCTATTGATCAAGGTACCACTAGTAGTCGTGCGATTATTTTTGACCTTGATGGTCATATTATTGCTAGTAGTCAGCAAGAGTTCGCTCAGGTTTTTCCTGAAGATGGCTGGGTGGAGCATGATCCAGAAAATATTTGGAAAACGACTGAAGAAACCTGCCGTGATGTCATTAAAAAAGCGTTTTTGAAAGCCAGTGATATTGTATCGATTGGTATTACCAATCAGCGCGAAACCACCGTTGTATGGGATAAAAATACCGGAGAGCCAATTTATAATGCAATTGTTTGGCAGGATCGACGGACAGCCGAACGATGCCAGCACCTTAGACAGCAGGATGGTTTAGTTGAAAAACTCACGAGTAAAACAGGATTATTGTTAGACCCTTATTTTTCGGCCAGTAAAATTGAATGGATACTTGATAACGTACATGGTGCTCGAGATCGCGCAGAATCAGGTGAATTATTATTTGGCACCATTGATACTTTTTTATTATGGCGCTTAACTGGTGGGACTCAGCATGCGACGGATGCAACAAATGCTTCGCGGACACTCTTATTTAATATACATACAAATGAGTGGGATCGGGAGCTCTTAGACTTATTCAATGTACCGGAAAGTATGCTACCTGAAGTTCGAGATTGTGCGGCCAATTATGGACATACACACACAGATCTTTTTGGCGGTGAAATAGCCATTGGTGGTATTGCGGGCGACCAGCAAGCAGCGTTAATTGGTCAGGCGTGTTTTACCCCTGGCATGGCGAAAAGTACGTACGGTACTGGCTGCTTCATGATAATGAATACGGGTGACAACGCACTAAAGTCTCAAAATCGTCTACTGACGACTATTGGTTACCGTATTAATGGTAAAACCAGTTATGCCTTAGAAGGCAGTATCTTTATGGCGGGTGCCACTATTCAGTGGATTCGTGATGGCTTGCAATTAATATCTAATGCCAAAGAAACGCAATTATTAGCTGAAGAAACTGGCGCTGATAATTCGGTTTATATGGTTCCTGCATTTACCGGACTTGGGGCACCTTACTGGGACCCTGAAGCACGAGGTGCTATTTTCGGCTTATCTAGAGACACGGGCATTAAAGAAATCGTGACTGCAGGTTTGCAATCGGTTTGTTATCAAACTCGAGATTTATTACAGGCAATGTCTCAAGATGGGGCTTGTCCTGCAAGTATTCGAGTTGATGGTGGAATGGTTGTAAATGATTGGTTAATGCAATTTTTAGCCGATACTTTAGGAGTTACTATTGAGCGCCCGCAAGTAACGGAAACTACAGCATTGGGCGTTGCCTATTTGGCAGGTTTGCAAGCCGGTGTCTTTGAAAATCTGGAGCAGGTCGCTAATTTATGGCATAACGAAGCTAAGTTTGTGCCCCAAATGAGCGAGTGTGATCGTGAACGCTTGTATGCTGGCTGGCTAGAAGCTGTGGGGAAAGTCTTAGATAATAAATAATTATTCTACTGTATTATGAGGTGAGCTGATTTTCCCTCGGAAAGATCGCGCCATGTTAGTTTAGTAAATAACGTAATATGACATGGCGGCTGTTGTGAATACCCTTATAATCACGCACTCATCTTTTTTATTATAATGATTATCGTAATCATTATAATAACCATTACGCGGTATGAAATAAGTTATGAAAACATCATTGGATGTTCAAGGGGATGCTCTGCGTAGAACGTTGCTTGCTAGCTGCGGTGTATTTTTATATTCAGTATTAATTATTATCTGCTATAGCTTTGGCTATATTGTTATTGATAAAGAGCAGTTAGTGATTTTAATGACCACGTTTTGGTTGGGTCATATCGCAGCCGTTGTGTTTGTTTATTTACGCTATAGAAAAAGCAAGTTAGCACCCAGTATGACCTTGCCTCATATGGCGTGGGCGATCTTGTATATTAGTATTATCATGTATCATACCGTTGAAATACGACCTGCCTTAATGATGAGCTATCTAACAATTTTACCTTTTGGTGCCTTCCGCTTTAAATTGCGTGGATTTTTTGGCATTACCTTATTTACGCTGTCTTGCTATGCGGTTGCTTTATTTTTATTACAACAACATCGACCAGGGCACTGGATTCCCGAAGTGGAAGCGATTATTGGCGTATCGTTTTTATTAGGTATGCTTGGCTATAGTGCTATTGGGCATGAGTTTAGCCTTATGCGAGATCGCTTTTATAGTACAAAAAAAAAATTAGACAATGCTTTGGCAAAAATTGATGAGCTGGCTATTACAGACGAATTAACGGGACTCTATAGTCGACGTCACTTGTTAAAAGTATTAGAGCAGCAAAGAGCGGTCTGTCATCGAGAGGATACATCCTTTGTCCTTGCATCTATCGATTTGGATGATTTCAAACTGATTGTTGAACAGTATGGTTATGACGTAGGTGATGAAATATTGTGTCAATTTTCAGAGCTTCTAAAAGATTCAATCCGAGAAGTCGACGCTGTCGCTCGCTATGGAAATGAAGAATTTGTTTTACTATTAAATAGTGTTGGTATTGAGACCGCTTTGATCGTGGTTGAGCGCATTCGTCAAACAGTTGAAGTGTATCTGTTCTCTAAACTTGATTTGAATGTAACAATTTCGGTCGGTATTACTCAGTACCATGCTCCTGAGAGCGTTGCAGATACACTGGCTCGAACAGCAGAATTATTAAGTGATGCTAAGCGAGAAGGGTGTAACAGGGTTGTTCAAGGAGAGGCTAAAGTAGCAGCATAAAAGCCAATATGAAATGTAAGCCGGCCGAAAGGCCGACTTACAGATTGAAGACTTTTAGTCTTCTTGGCACATTAAAAACTCAAGCAGTG
>MDTG01270869.1_pt1 | contig 11125 bp, 6 predicted proteins | sample 811421 | NCBI WGS metagenome assembly MDTG01 (sample SAMN05326645, study PRJNA326480) | marine metagenome | isolation source: seawater | place: Pacific Ocean: South East | collected 2011
CCTTCGGGACGGTCGAGGATGCCGTCAGTGTGATGAGACGAGGCGCCTCGGATTATCTGGTTCGACCGGTGACGACATCACGTCTGTGCGAGGCGATCGATCAAGCCCTGATACGAAGCCAGCTCCTGGCGAGACCGGGGACGGACAACGATGGTGACTACGGCGCAATGGTCGGAAGCGATCCACGGATGCACCACGTCTTCGAGGTGGCCCGTTCGGTGGCTGCCGCCCCGACCACTGTTCTGATGAATGGCGAATCAGGCACCGGCAAGAGCATGATTGCAAGGGCTATTCATGAACAATCACCTCGCTGTGATGCTCCATTCGTGGAAATCTCCTGTGGTTCCATTCCGGAGACTCTTCTCGAATCGGAATTGTTCGGACATGTCAAGGGCGCATTCACCGGCGCACACGCTGACAAGCCCGGCAAGTTCCAGGCGGCTTGTGGTGGGACCATCTTTCTCGATGAGATCAATTCGGCACCACCATCGATGCAGTTGAAGCTGCTTCGTGTTCTTCAGGAACGAGTCGTCGAACCGGTCGGCTCCAACACGCCCGTCGAAGTGGATGCCCGGGTGATTCTGGCGACCAACCAACCGCTTGAACAGCTTGTCGCGGAAGGTCTGTTCCGACAGGATCTCTACTACCGGATCAAGGTGATCGATATCAGCCTGCCTTCGCTTCGGGATCGTGTTGAAGACGTGATTCCCCTGGCGGAGCATTTTCTGGCTCAGAAGGCAGAATTGCTGGATCGGCGTCTCATCGGAATCGATGAGGAAGCGGCATCCAGGCTGCGGGACCATGACTGGCCCGGCAACGTGCGTGAACTTGAGAACGTCATGGAGCGAGCGGTCGTCCTCGCCAAGGGGGTCGTCATCGGCGGAGCGGATCTGCCTTCGGATCTCGGATTCCCACGGGCAACCTCGCCGATCGGCTCGATCAACAAGGAACAGCCTTTCGATCCCGAGATGACCCTTCGCGAAGCGTTGGAGGTTCCCGAGCGTCGAATCATTCTGGGTGCGTTGAACGCCAACAACTGGAATCGTCAGGAGACGGCGATGTCTCTGGACATCAACCGAACGACGCTCTACAAAAAAATGAAGCGGTACGGACTCGATCGAAGAGTCGCCTGAACTCAGTTTGTTCGATTGTTACCAAGGGCCATGCCCTCGGGCAGCTTGTCCGGAGTCACACCCATGTATTCCAGTGTGAAGTCGATGACGTCTCGGGTCACGGGTCCAGCTACACGTCCACCGTACCAGGCGCCCAGCGAGCGATCGGGATCATCTATCACACACAGGACGACCACCTCTGGTTGGTTGAACGGGGCTCCGGCGATGAAGCTGGAGATGTACCGGTCCTCGTGATATCCACCGCCCTGAACCTTCGGAAGCTGAGCCGTTCCGGATTTGCCGAACAGTCGATAGTGTTCCGATTGTGATTGACGGCCGGTACCCTCGGTCATGACTTCTTCCAGGATCTCGCGAACCTGCCGAGCCATGTCGGTGGAGATCGCCTGTTGCTGAATAGGGGTCGAGTCGTCCTCGGAGACCATTCGAAGCGAGGGCAGGGAGCCATCTCTGGCAAAGGCGGAGAATCCCCGGACCATCTGAAGCGGGGTGACGGCAATCTCGTGTCCCATGGAGACGCTCACCTGCGTGTAGCTGCTCCACGCCTTGGCAGACGTCACCAGTCCTGCGGTCTCGCCGGCGATACCACATCCTGTTCGCTGGCCGAAACCAAACCGCTGGACACAGTCCTGCATGGCCTGCTCGGACAGCCGTTCTGCCACGATGGCCATGCCGCTGTTCAGGGACTTCACGAGGACCCGACGCCAGGTGACCGGCCCGTAGTAGTGGACATCCCGAATCCGGCGACCACTGGTGGTCCTGTGGGGAATGGCTTCCGGAGTGGGAAGTACTTCCTTCGCGGATGCGACGCCCGATTCGGTGGCGACAGCCCAGACGAAAGGCTTGAATGTGGAGCCGGGTTCGTACGGATCGGTCACGCATCGATTGCGTCCGAGTCTCTCATGGGACTCGCGCAGGGGATCCTCGGGTTGGCCGGGCCATCCTTCGCGTTTGTTGATGATGTCGGAAAGCGCGAGGATCTCACCGGTTTCCGGATCGATCACGATGGCTCTGCCGCCACCGGCATTGCATGCATCGACTGCTTCCTGAAGTCGTTCCTCGAGATACCGCTGGATAGCCAAATCGATCGTGAGCCGGACCGGCGGGGCGTCCACATGCGGTTCGTATCCATTGGAGGCCACCCACATGGGTCTGTTTCGGACATCTCGGAGGTATTTCAGCTTGCCGCTCTGTCCAAGCAGTTGATCTTCCAGCGCATGCTCGAGACCACCAAGTCCCTGATGGTCGAATCCGACGGCTCCGACCAGCCGTGCGGCCGTGCTTCCCTGTGGGTACGAACGGACGAGTCTTCTTTCAAGACCGATGCCCGCAAGATCAGCCGAATTGATCCGATCAACCTGCCATTCCTCCAGAATGCCGCTGACGGGAACGAATCTGGAATGAAGTCTCCGATTGAGTTTTTGATCGGTCTCGATCGCATCAAGTCCGATCAATGCCTCGAGTTCCACGCCGATTGTTCCAAGATCCTCGATGAGTCGGGGATCGATGAACGCTCTCCAGCCGATGGTCGAGGTCGCGAGCAGTCTCCCCCGGCAATCGACCAGATCGCCTCGGCGGCCAACGCTGGGTCTTGTCGAGATTGGATCGCCCATGAGTGCCTGAAGCTGATCGGATGGTGCCGTCTTCAACTGCAGCACCCTGAGGCTGATGCCCAGCATGGCCACGCACGCCAGGACACTGCATCCAATGGCCCAGAGGGCGATGCGGCGAGCCTGCCTGTCCTGGCCAGTGGTATCGAGGTCAGCGTTATCCGCCATTGATGCCATCCTGGTCATCTGGCTGATTCTGGACGATCTTGGGCACGCTGGACTCATCACTCGAATCGTCCTCGGGTTTCATGAGCACGATTTCCTGGGCGATGGAACGTCTGACATCCCAGAGTGATGTTCGAATGTCATCACATCTCGAGTGAATTCTGGTGAGCTCGTAGGCGGTGTCGATGCGTTGCTGACGCTGGGCGAGCAAGGCCATCGCCGTGGCGCCCAGTCCCAGCAGTATCAACAAGATCTTGGCAGTCATCGTTTCGGGTTCTCAGTTGGACAGCGGATAGCGAAGCGACGCACCCACTCGCAGGTCGTTCTGATCTCGAAGAACATCACGATTGAGTTCATAGAGTCGAGTGGTCTCCCGGGCGGACCCGAGAAGCTTCTGGGCCAGTTCGGAGAGTGTGTCGCCGGACTGGACCTCGTAGGCACCCATCGGCTCCTCTTGAACAGGAGCGGCTTTGGGGATGGGGGCATTCTCTCGTGGGCTGATGATGGACGTATCGGAGCCATTGAGCACCAGAGCACTGGGCAACAGCAGGCGAGTGCGTACGGCCAGTCGGTTGGGATCAGGAATACGGTTGTAGCGAGCCAGTGCGAGATCGAGATGGGGCGTTCCGTAGTGCCGCTTGCAGATGGACTGCAGGGTATCGCCCGCGCCGACCACATGGTGTGGGGAGTGCTCGGTGGGGTCCGCAATCGGTATCGAACGTTCCATGTCCGATGGGTGAGCGGACTCCTGCCGTATCTGGAGGGCGGTGGCGGCTTCCTCACCAGATGATTCCTGAGCGACTCCATAGACCAGCCAGCCTTGGCCGGGGACCATCGCCTGTCGGCTGAGTCCAGTATTCATCTGGAGCGACGCAGAGGCTTCTCTACGAGCGGTGGAGAGGTGATCGGAGACCAGAATGCCCATGAAGAGCACCAGTCCGAACCCGACAATCAAAGCCAGCTTGTTCTCTCGAGTCATTGACTCCCGCATCCATGCGTAGCCGGAGGAATCCGGCAAATCCTGTGCCTGATCGACCCGGTATCGCTTCCATGCGATGACCGAAGCCACTTCGATGGCAGTTCCATCCTCTTATTTCGGCCTATTGGGCCCTGTAACCTGAACCGCTCTGAACTTTGCTGACCGACTTCTCGGGTTGGCGTTGATTTCAGCCTCTCCAGGTCGGACAACTCCACTGGTTAAACCCGTTGTCAGCCCCTGTTTCTGCCATCTGGCAAAGGCCTGTTTGACTGGTCGATCCTCGAGGCTGTGAAAGGAAATAATGCCGATTCGGGCATTCTGATTGATCCAGCCATCCCTCGACGCCTTCTCGCAGCCCCGACTGATCAGATCCAAAAGGGTCTCGAGCGCTGGAATCTCCTCGTTGATGGCGATCCTCAGAGCCATGAACGTGCGGGTTGCCGGATGGACTCTCGACGAATGAGCCTTGGGGCCGTAGGCCGCTTTGACAAGATCTGAAAGCTGGCGAGTGGTCTTGATCGGTTCCGTTTCCCTGGCGATGACGATCTTTCTGGCAATGGCGGCCGCAAAGGGATCTTCGCCATAGGTTCGGATCAATTCAGTCAATTCCTGCTGGCTGATTCGAGCCAGCAGTTTCTGGGCGTCTTCACAGTTGCCCGAGTGATCGAGTCGCATGTCCAGCGGGGAGTCGTCCTGAAAACCGAATCCACGTGTCGATGTGTCCAGTTGATTGGATGAAACACCCAGATCAGCCAGGATCACATCGACTCGACGGTCCAGCTTCGCGAGATGGCGTGTGATGGCGACAAAGGAATCATGGATGGTGTGACAGGGAATGCCTTCCTCATCAAGACGACTTCTGGCGTACGTGAGATTGTCGGGGTCTCGATCGATCCCGATGATCAGGCCTTCTGGTCCTATTCTCCTGCCCATCGCCAGGGCATGGCCTCCTCGGCCAAGCGTGCAGTCGACGACCACGTCTCCTGGCTTTGGTGCCAGTGTTTCCACGATCTCTTCGAGAAGAACTGGCACATGTCCGTGTTCGATTCGGGCCACGTCGATCAGAGTCCCAGCAGCAGACGTTCCGGATCCTCGATGCAGTTCTTCACATGCACGAGGAAACTGACGGCTTCGCTGCCATCCACGACGCGATGGTCGTAGCTGAGGGCCAGATACATCATCGGACGCAGGACGATCTGTCCGGGATTGTCCGGATCCTCCATCGGCCGCTTCTGGATACGGTGAAGTCCCAGGATGCCCGACTGGGGGGGGTTCAGGATCGGGGTCGACATCATCGATCCATAGACGCCGCCGTTGCTGATCGTGAAGGTGCCACCGGTCATGTCCTCGACGGAGAGCTGCCCCTTTCGGGCACGATCGGCCAAGGAGGCGATGTCCCCCTCGATCTGGGCGAATGATTTTCGATTGGCGTCACGAATCACCGGGACGACCAGGCCGCGATCGGTTCCGACCGCCACGGACAGGTCGACGTAGTCGTGGAACTCGAGTTCATCTCCATCGATGAAGGCGTTGATCGCGGGCACCTGCTTGAGGGCGCTGACGCACGCTCGGGCGAAGAAGGACATGAAGCCGAGCTTGACTCCATGCTGATCGTTGAATTCTTCCTTGTGGAGTGATCGCATGGCGATCACGGCGGACATGTCTGCTTCATTGAACGTGGTGAGCATGGCCGCGTTGTGCTGGGCAGCGACGAGCCGTTCGGCGATTCGCATGCGAAGTTTGCTCATTCGCTTGCGTCGCACGCCACGTCCGCCGTCGATGGCCAGGGGCTGTGCATTCGGATCGGTCGATTGAATCGATGAACCGGACGCTGGTGCGGAGAGCACATCGGCCTTCATGATGCGGCCCTGAGTTCCGGAACCATGTATGCCGGTGAGTGGGACACCACGATCTTCGGCGATCTTCTTCGCCATGGATGTGGCGCGGACAGGTGTCGAGGCGGCAGCGGATTCAGTCGCGATCTCGACTCGTGTCGCCTGTGGAGCGATCGGAGTCGCCGCGGGTGCGGGTTCGCTGACGGCGGATACTTCAGGGGTCGATGGGGCCGCTGGTTCGGAAGTCGCCGGCTTGGTCGCCTCGGTATCGATTGATCCGATGGTCGCACCGATGGGCAGATCGGCGCCTTCGATTTCGGTGATCTTCAACGCACCCGATGTCGGAGCGGGAAGTTCCTGCGTGACCTTGTCCGATTCGACCTCGACCAGGGACTCGTCTTGATTGACCCAGTCTCCATCCTGCTTCAGCCATTGGCCGAGGCGGATTTCGGTGATGGATTCTCCCAGGCTCGGAATGACGATCTCAACAGGCATGGATCACTGCTCCTGGATCTAGTGTCAACGTTTGGTGGAAACGGGCGTGGAGTCTTCGGCACGGAACGCCCGTGCCAGGATGGCATCCTGTTCTTCACGATGGATCCCGGATGAACCAACGGCTGGCGAGTCGTTGGCTGGTCTTCCGATGTAGTGGATCGTTCGATCAAGATTCTGTCGGAACCAATCGGAGACGAACCACCATGCGCCGTTGTTCTGCGGCTCTTCCTGAACCCATGAGAACTCGGCGTTCGGATATCTCTCCAGCAGAGCTCGGACCTCCGATTCGGGGAAGGGATAGAGCTGTTCCATTCGAACGACCGGGCAGGAGGTCTCTTCCGATTCCTCGCGATACTTCATCAGGTCGTAGTAGATCTTGCCGCTGCAGATGAGAACGGACTCGGCCTTGGACGGGATGGTCCCATCGAGATCGGTCTCATCGATGATTCGTTGGAAACCCCGATCGACCAGATCGGAAACACTGGAAGTGGCCTTCGGATGCCTGAGCAGACTCTTGGGGGTGAACACGATCAACGGCTTGCGGAAGCTGCGGAGCATCTGCCTGCGGAGAAGATGGAACATCTGGGCTGGTGTCGTCGGATTGACGATCTCCATGTTCTCGTCCGCGCAGAGTTGGAGGAATCGCTCGATTCGTGCTGAGGAATGTTCAGGTCCCATGCCTTCGTATCCGTGTGGAAGCAGGCACACCAGGCCGCTGCTGCGACCCCATTTCTTCTGGGCGGACGCAATGAACTGATCGAAGTAGACCTGTCCGGCATTGGCGAAGTCGCCGAACTGGGCCTCCCACATGACCAGCATGTTGGGATCGCCCAGGGAGTAGCCGTATTCGAAGCCGATGCAGCCTCCTTCGGTGACAGGCGTGTTGTAGATGCACAACTGGCCCTGCTGGTCACCGAGATGGTTCAGCGACACCCATGGTTCACCGGTCTTGCCATCGAAGAGGACGGCGTGACGATGACTGAATGTTCCACGTTGGCAGTCTTCGCCGGTGAAGCGGATGTCGTCCCCTTCACCAAGAAGCGATCCAAGCGCCAGCAGTTCTCCCATCGCCCAGTCCAGTGGAAGATCGTCGGAGATGGCCTTGCTTCGATTGTCGAGGATCCTCTCGAGCTTTCGATGGAGGGAGAACCCTTCGGGCACGGTGCCCAGTGCTTCGCAGATCTGCTGGAGTCTGGTTCTGGGTACCGATGTCGGTACCGGTTCATGGTCGTAGTCGAGTGAGAATCCGGCCCAGGTGGAGTGGTCGTCCATGGCCATGGGCGTGGGTCGGACGGGTTGCTGCTTGATGCGTTGCTGGGCTTCATCCATCAACTCCATCAGCCGTTGGGTGGTCTGATCGGATTCCTCGCTTCCAACGACTCCTGCTTCAGTCAGCGACTGGGCATAGGTGTCGAGGATCGAAGGCGTTCGCTTGATGGCTTCGGCCATGAGCGGATTGGTGAAGGAGGGTTCGTCCGTCTCGTTGTGTCCGAACTTCCGGAAGCCCCAGAGATCGATGACGACATCTTCCTGGAAGGTCTTTCGATATTCATAGGCCATCAGCATCACGGCGATGGCCATCTCCGGATCACGGGAGTTCACATGGAATACGGGAATGTCCATGCCTCGCATGAAATCGGTGCAGTAGATGCCACTGAAGGCCTGCTCGTGTTCAAGCGTGAAGCCGATCTGATTGTTGATCACCATGTGGATCGATCCACCGACTCGGTACCCCTTGAGTCTGGCCAGATTGGTCAGTTCCTGGGTGATGCCCTGTCCGGGAAGGGAGGAGTCGCCGTGAATGAGTACAGGTACGCTGCTCGTACGATCCGAATCACCGCGAAGCCTCTGTTTGGCACGGGCTCGACCGATCACGACGGGGTGTCCCCATTCCAGATGGGATGGATTCGACGACATGGACAGATGCAGCGGCTTTCCGGCGTCGGTCTCGACGTCGCTGCTGTAGCCGCGATGGTATTTCACATCGCCACCGGCTCCGATGAAGTCCTCCGTCCAGGCTTCCTCGAATTCGGTGAACAACTGGTCGTAGCTTTTCTCGAGGATGTTGACCAGCACGTTGATGCGTCCACGATGTGCCATGCCGAATGCGATTTCCTTCACATCGTCATTGGAGGCTGCGACCAGAAGTTCGTTGAGCATCGGAATGAGTGTCTCGCAGCCTTCGAGACTGAACCACTTCTTGCCGATGTACCGACGCATCAGGAATCGTTCCAGGCCGGTGGCCTGCTGGAGTTCCCTGAGGATGCGTTTCTGGATCTCTTCACCGGTATTTGAATCGCCGCCGATCTTCTCGATGTACTGAGTCAGCCATTGACGTCTTTCGTCATCTCGAATGTGGGAGATCTCGGCGCCCAGTGATCCGCACCATGTTCGTTGCAGGAAATCGATGACATCCCGGACTCTGGCCGTGTCCTCCAGTGGAAGATCACCAGTCTGGACGGTCTTGTCGAGATCGCTTTCACCAAGGCCGACCGATGCGGGGTCGAGGTCCCGGCAGGCTCGTTCATGCAGTTGAAGCGGGTCGAGATTGGCAGCCAGATGACCGACATCGCGATACCGATGGATCAGCTTGTCGACGGCGAGCTGCACCTGATTGATCGGTGCCCCATCATCCAGACCGGCTTCCGTCGGGACGCGATAGCCAAGATCAAATCCCTCGAAGAATGTATTCCATTGCTCGGAGACGGATTCTGGTTGCGTCTGCCATTGTTCATAGAGTTCATCGACATAGGCACCATTCCATCCATTGATGGATGGAGCCGCTGGGGCTGGGTCTTTGGCGGGTTGGTGTGGTTGGTCGCTCATGTGATTGCAGAAAAACGCCATTCTAGCATGATGAAGGCGCTTGGAAGAGGTGGAAGGGCTTCAATCCGACCTCGATTTGTGTCTTCTGCCCCCTACATGAGTGCGATGGGGTCCATGTCGATGGTGACCCGGTCCGCTCGATCGAACAACCCAGCGTCTCGAGCCTTGGAAAGCGAGCCATGCAGGGCATGGGCAGTTGAAGCGTAGAGCTCTATCTGATTTCGAAATCGACCTGAGAGCCTCGTGATGACGCAGGGGCTTGGACCTCGAATCTCGACGGTGTCCATCAGGTGCTCTTCCAGACCGGTTCGGAGTCGACCTGCCTCAGACTGGGATCGAAGCTCATCCCGATCAGAAATGACCAATCGTGCCATTCGACGAACCGGAGGCAGGTTGCAGGCTTTTCGGTCGGCCAGTTCCTTGTCGGCAAACTGGCGATAGTGGTTCTCCGCCGCCAGTCGAATCGCCGGTGCGTCCGGATTCAACGTCTGGATGATGGCGGTACCGGGTTGATCTCCTCGCCCGCATCGTCCACAGACCTGCGAGACCAGCTGGAAGGTACGTTCAGACGCCCGGAAATCGGGAAGATTGATCGACGTGTCGGCGTCGATGACGCCCACCAGTCGAACGCCGGGATAGTCGAGCCCCTTGGCGATCATCTGGGTTCCCAGGAGCACCCGCACGATTCCCTTGCCGAAGGACTCGAGTACGGCATGCAGATCCTCGGATCGCCTCATGGTGTCCGAGTCAATGCGTTGCAGCGTTTCGCCGGGGACAAGTGCCTCATAACGGTTGGCCAGTGACTCCTCGACACGCTGTGTGCCAAGTCCGAAGGCGCCCAGTCCGCCACCGCAGGCCTGGCATGCTCGAGGCACTCTCTGTTCCGATTGGCAATGATGACATCGAACGAAACCGCCCCGAGGCAGATCGCGATGTCGGTGCATCACCATCGTCGAATCGCATTGATCGCACTTGAGTACCCAGCCGCAGCCGCGACTGCGGCAGGTGATGTACGAAGCGAACCCTCTTCGATTGAGCAGGAGCAATGCCTGCCCACCATCGTCGAGTGTCTTCTGCAGTGCTTCCTCGAGGGCCGGTCCAAGAAGCATGGTCTGTCCAGGGGAGAGATGACGTCTCTGTTGGGCCATGTCCACGAGTCGAACGGATGGAATCGTCAATCCAGGTGCCCGTTCGAGCATTTCATGCAGCTTGTAGATCCCTCGTTCAGTGGCATTGGCCCATGATTCGATCGATGGTGTGGCCGAACCCAGTAGGGCGGGGCAATTGGACATCTGGGCCAGTCTGACCGCGACATCACGCCCGTGATACCGAGGTGTCGAATCCTGTTTGTACGACTGATCGTGTTCCTCGTCCACGACGATCAATCCCAGTCTCTCATGCTGCAGAGGTGCCAGGACGGCGCTTCGGGCGCCCACGACGATGTCAACTTCGTCGTTGGCGACCTTGGCCCATTGCTGGTTTCGCTGGGCATCGGTCAGTCCGGAGTGGAGGATGGCGATCCTGCGATCGGGAAACCGGCTGGTGAGTCGCCCTCCCGTCTGTGGTGTCAGTGAGATTTCCGGAACGAGAACCAGAGAGATCTTGCCACGGGCAATGACCTGTTCGATGAGCCGTATGTAGACCTCGGTCTTTCCCGAACCCGTGATGCCTCGAAGTAGATGAACCTGGAAGCCGTCATCCATGCCGGATGTGATGTCATCGATGATCGACTGCTGCAGTGGTGTCGGCGTCGGTGGACTGGCCGTCTCCGGAGTCGCCTTTCTCCAGGCAGCCTCGATCGACGTATGTCTGGATTCCTCGAGATGGCCGGAGGCCACGAGTCGATCCACCGGCCCGCACGTCTTGAGTTCACACAGTGTCGCCAGCTTGCGGCGTTCGATGGGCCTTTCCTCAGCAGGAAGTCGACTGATGGTTTCCAGGACATGCCTCTGCTTGGGTGATCTGGGTCGGTCCTGCGTTTCCTGATCAGGAAGATCGATGAGCCGCACGGTCACGGAACCCGTACCCTTGCGAACAGCCGAGGGAAGCATGCCCGAAATCGTCAGACCCAGCGGTGCCATGTAG
>MDTG01097023.1_pt1 | contig 11124 bp, 28 predicted proteins | sample 811421 | NCBI WGS metagenome assembly MDTG01 (sample SAMN05326645, study PRJNA326480) | marine metagenome | isolation source: seawater | place: Pacific Ocean: South East | collected 2011
GTAGTATAGAGTATTGTGATTCCACTTGGGCTCTACTACAGTTCGAAAACGTAAAGTTAGCTCTTGTTATCAAGGAAGAACATCCGCCACACATAGCATTTGAAGTTGATGAGATTGACAAGGATTTGCCAATGGAAAGTAAATTACATCGTGATGGCAGTATTAGCAAATACACAGAAGATCCAAGTGGTAATAAAATTGAATTAATAAAATATCCTAATACTGTAAGACATTTTGCAGATGGTTTTCATGAAGGTAAATTTGAAGAGGATTTAATATAATGAAAATACAGAATTGGATACATGGAATGTCAATAGAAGCAAAGGAAAAAGACATGAAAACAGTACAAACTATTATCAAGGATATGGTTGATAAGTATCCTAACGATATGGAGTTAGGTTCACGCATAAGAGCTTATATCAAATGGCTGTACAACGAATCTAAAAAAGACCATAGTAAAGATAAATGGAGCATGTAATGGCTCGTGACTTTTTAGGTAATAGAAAAATAACTAAAGAAGACAAGTATACTAAAAATCAACTCAGTTTTAATCAAACAGATGAATACATTGAGTATTTCAAGATGACTTTAATGGTTATAGGAGCATTAGTATATCTATATTACATATTTAAATAAAGGAGCGTCATGAAGGTTATAAGTAAAATACATATTATTATTGTTTTATTTACAATAATATTTGCTTCTCGTCTCAGAGGACAAGAAGAGATGATCAATTTAGCTGAATACTTTTACAGTATGAAACCAAAGGTTGTACAGCCTGAATTGATACCATATCAAATAATACCTCTTGATCCTGAACCTGATTGTAGATTAGAAGTTGGTATACAATTGGTTCACCCATATGCTATTGAAAAAATGGTTGATGCGCAGAGACAAGAAACTTTAGATATAATTTATAAACGGATAGCATTTGAGTTAGTCAATCCTGAAAAACAAGCTGGACTATTTATGGTAGATGATCAATTGTACCATTTAGTTAGAATACCATACACAGGAGCAGCTGAAGATTATGGCATGGGATGGACATGGTAATACTAAACTATATTTTGTTAGGTATACTTGCACCTATTTTTGTAAACTTATTACATCTAGTTGTAGGACTTTATGTGGTAACACAACGTGGTAACGTTCATTCACTTGGTTTTACAGGTATAAGTTTTTTGACTAAGACAGTTGCAATGTTATTTTTAACTTGGCTAGGTGTAGGATTCTTAGGATTAGTAATAGCTGTCTTTATACCACTGCTAACTTTCTTTTGGTTTTTCACTCACATTGTTGAAGCATTTGTTATTCAACACTATATGAAAAAAAATGAAAGTAAATACATAAAAACAATCCAGATATGAATAAACTTTTTTGGTCATTGTTGTTATCAGTTATAGGCAACATTATTGCCTGGTTCCATATGAATGGACAGTTCATAGGAGATGGTAAATATACATGGATGAAATCTAATTGGTGGGTCTTATTAGGAGGCATACCTATTAGTTTTTTGTTCTATTATAGTACTAGATTAAGTTTTGAATATTTTGGATACTATTGGGCAATAAGGCCTATAGGTTTTGGTCTAGCAACATTAACATTTGGGATTCTAACATGGACTGTTTTAGGTGAGGTTCCAACACTTAAAATTATTATCAGTTTATTACTAGCTGTAGCTATTGTCCTAATAAACATATCAGGTGAAGTATGAAATACATACTATTATTTTGTATATTAATAAGCTGTACTAATTCACCAAGTGGAGCAATCGAGTATAGATCCATAAGTTATTATATAGATGGTAAGTTTCATAACGAAATACCAGATGAATACATAAGAAAGGTTTGGGGTCATAAAATAAAGGATGCAATAGGTAATGAGCATACTTATAGAGATTCAGTTATCATATCTCATCAAAGAAAGGAGAATAGGTGGTGTACAGTTCATAGACAAAGTGAAATGATTAAGGCTATGTACAATGGCAAGGAATATATTTATTGGGTTGTTACAAAATGAAAAAACTACTATCTCAATTAGAGTCTTATTTAGATTGGCTTGAAACACCAAATGACATGTTTGGAGGACAACCTGTATGTCCTTTCCTTGCAAGTGATAGAAAAAATAATAAACTTAAAATTGAAATTTTTGACCCTAAAGTTAAGACTATATGGGAACACATACTTATATTTGACAGAGAAGATTATAACACAGCGTTATTTTTACATATTGATAATTCGATCAAAGAAGTACCAAGAACTAAATGGCAAAAGTATTTGATAGAAGGCATGAGAAAAATCGGATTAAATCACTTAAAACCTGTATGTTTTTCACCATGGGAAGAGTGGACAGCTGCTACAATACAAACTAGAAAAGATGCACCATGTTTTATGACAAGTATAGCAAATGCAGAACAACTAGGAAAGGGTCATAAAAAATTACACAAAACTAAATATTTCAATAAATTTACAGATAAAGAAAAACAAAAATTAAAGGTAGGAATATAAATGGAAATAACTGTTGTCTATCAATACTTTGAATGGGTAAGTTCTTATTCAGAAAAAGAAGTAATTATTGAGTACACATACAATGACAAGAATTAATGTTATACCTGTTGATCAATTAACAGATCAACATTTGGTAGCAGAATATAGAGAAATGTTAATGGTTCCTGCTTCTCTAAAGAGATCGCTGGGTAGTAAAAATGGTATGGATACAAAACGTATACCAAATCAATATACACTTAATACAGGACATGTATATTTCTTCTATGATAAGGGAAGGTTCTTAAAAGAACGTTATGATTCACTGGTAAATGAAATGAAAAAAAGAGGTATGAAACCTGATCCTAATAGAACGTTTCCTACTAAGGTTTTTAAAGATAATAATTTATACAACAGTTGGAAGGTAACTGATAGAGCTGTTCAAATTAACAATGAAAGAATAATTGAACGTATAAATCAAAAACCTGACTGGTATAGACGAACTAAACATAAAAGGAAATAATATGCTTGAAAATATTATTAAAGATGACTTGAGAGATGTGTCACAACTATCTAATGAAGAAGTCATGGATAAACTTGATTTAGATGAGGATTCTGCAGAAGCTGTGAAAGCAGCATGTAGTTTTTACATTAGACATAACTTAGGAAAGATGGAGCCTAAGAAAAGACGTGAGTTTAATTTTGGAAGAAGAAGTGCAAGAGTAACTAAAGGAGGAGCATTTTGATTACAGGATCATTTAGAACATCAAAGATCATGAATAAGTCAGGTCACAAGTATGAAATACATTGGACTGAAAAAGGTGGTTTGTTATATGAAAATCGTGATGTAAGAGAATATGAGATAAGAGGTATTACTAATAAAGGTCGCAAGTTCACAGGAACAGGCATATATCTGAAAGGACGAATTGGTCATGTTGTTGATATTGTTCCAAATAGATCTATTGGTAAATTTGAACCATGTGAAGAAATTCATAAAAAAAGAAGAAAGAGGAGAGCTAAGAAAAAATGAAATATATTCTAACATTATTTTATGTATTTGTAGTTGGTTGCAGTAACCAAGTTTTTGATCCTGTAGGATACGAACCTATCTGTGATTTTGATGTTAGAATATGGTCAGATCTTCCAAGAGGTAATGCAGGTGATTACAAGTTAGAATGGCAGGATAGTGATACTCAAACGTTTGGTATAATTAAAGCTAACATTGGACACAACATTGTACAAAAAGTTGCTTGGCAAAGTGATTATGAAGTATATTATCAAGGTGAATGGATAAATTTAGTTAATCAAGCTAGTTATAGTACAGAGGATGGAATTGCTACAACAGTTCTAGGTGTATTTGAAAATTTTATTGGAGACGTAATAACAGTTGCCATTGGATTTAAAGATGAATGTGGTATACAATATCTAGAAACATGTACTGTTGAAGTTGTAAATGAGGAATAGTAATGAAGTATGTATTAGTAAATAAATTTGATGAAATAGTTGACAAGGTAGATTTAGCTAGTAACGTCGGTAAGACAGGTGCAATAACCTATTTTCAAGGTATAAAAAAGATGCCTAATCGAGAAGATTTTGACAGCTTATGGAAAGTTATGACAGAAAAAGAATACGATCTACAATTTAAAGCAACATTGCAAAATCGTCAAATGGGTAACAGAAAGTATGAGTGGTGGAAAGAAGAAGAGTCGTATCTTGATCCTGAAAAATCCTAATTGTTTTATATTTTGATTTATATATATAGATGTAATCGCTCAAAGGAGGATTACAAAGTTGACTAAAAAAGTAACTAATAGGAGAAACAAAATGAATATAGTCATGAAACGTGCAGTCCATCCGGACGAATTTTTAACCCCTTTTGATACAATTTTTAACCAAGTGCAGGAACAGATGTTTCCTAATATGAAAGCAGATTTTGGTATAGATTTTGCAAAAGGTGCATATCCTAAATGTAATGTATACGATTATGATGATAAAATTGGTATAATAGCTGAGATTCCAGGTTTATCAAAGAACCAATTAGATATCACTGTTGAGGAAGGTTTACTAACCATCTCAGGTGATAAACATGGTTTTGAAGATAATAATGCAAGGATACTCAGAAAAGAACTAAAACATTCATCTTTTAGAAGATCATTTGAACTAAGTGAAGAATTAGATGGCGAATCGGTTTCAGCTGATTTTACTGATGGTCTACTTAGTATAATGATACCTAAAAAAGAACCACAGCAGCCAAAAGCATTTAAAGTAAAAATTAAGTGAGATTAGTTGCAATTAATAATGTTTTATATAAGATAATACAGCAAGTTGATCAATCTAAAGGTTACACTGCAGAGCAGGTTAAAGATCAATACACACTTGCTGATACGATTCTTAACAGTAACGGAACAATGTTTGTTGCAATGAAAATAATCGATGCTGAATGGGAATAGGTTACGAGTGAGTAAAGTGGAGGGTAATAAAAGTTTATGTTTTGTTACCCTCCTGTATATATAAATATATGAAACACAAAAAACAACCTCAAAACGAAAAAAGGAGATTCGAAATGAAAGGTGGTTATTTCATAGATGGTATAGCTTACATGGATTGTAAAATAACAGGTGATCCTGTACCAAATGTAAGTACTGAAGCTGTCTCAGTAGTAGGAAGTAGAGCATTTTTAGCTAGAGTTGATAAAATGTTTCCAACCAAGACAAAAAAAATAGAAAAATCAGGTAGACCAGCAGGATGGCACTTTATGTCTGAGTTTGTTGATAAAGATGGTTCTGTATATCACAAAGGTAAAGAACAACCACAACTTCATGGCACTTTATCACCAACAGTAGTAAAACCTAGAAAAAAAACGAAACGTAGATCGAAAGAACAAATACTTATAGATAGACATAAGGCAAAACAGGCCGCACTCAAAAAAATTAACAAATAGGTACTACTAAATGGGTAAAAAACACCTTAGAGTTACAGCTAGTGTAAATCAACCACTAGATAGAGATTACTTTAAATATAAAAACCAATCAAAGCCAAAAGATACAAAACGACTTACTGAATGTTGTAATACAGATATAGATGAAGATTCAATATACGTAACTAATAAAAATGATTGGCGTCTTATCGAAGAACATATAGAGCAACATTTATTTAATTATCCTTCTGTTGAGACTATGACCCCTATATCTTGTACTACCTGTGGTAGACTATTGAATTATCAAAGTACCCTTAACAAGAAAGCATGGAGAATGTAAATGAGTAAACAAGTATATAAACATGGATACAGTTGTAAACTAGATAGAGTTGTTGATGGTGACACATGTGATGCAATGATAGATCTAGGATTTAATGTATGGATCCACAGTCGAATACGATTTTATGGAGTTGATACGTGGGAAAGTAGGACTAGAGATCTAGAAGAAAAGGAAAAGGGTCTTGCAGCAAAAGAATATGTCAAAGACCTACTTGAAAACTCTGATAATGGAAAGTTTAGTATAATTTCTCATGGAAAGGGAAAGTATGGTAGAGTACTTGGTGAAATTTTTGTAAAAGGTCAAGAAAAATCAGTGAATGAACTATTAAAAGAAAATGGTCATGCTTATGAATATCATGGCGAAAAGAAAAAAGTCTTTGGTAGTTAAATAAGGAGAAAGTTATGAGCGAACTTCAAGAGTCGATCGTGCGGAGTCAAGCACTGTTGATGTTAGCTAGAAACTCAGGAAAAAAACACATACTAAAAAGGATAATAAAAAGATTCTTAAAATGCGTAAAATATTAAAAATTAGTGTATAAGCCGCTTCCAAGGTATGTAACTGTGTCAAAATCAGAGATACATGGTTTAGGAATCTTTTTAACTACTTCTATACCAGCATATTATATTTTAGGCCTGACACACATAGTTGATAATAGATTTGAAGACAACCTGATAAGAACACCGTTGGGTGGTTTCTTAAATCATTCCGAAGATCCTAATTGTATTCTTCTAAGAGAAGAAGAATTTTATTGGTTACAGACATTAAGTGATATAACACAGGATATAGAACTTACTGTAAATTATAACAAATATAATGTAACTTATCTAAAGGAAAAAAATGCCTAAAAAAACAAATTTAGGAGTCATAAAACATAAGACAACTAAGAAAAAAACAAGACAAGGTTATGGTCGAAATACAAAAAAATCCAAGTTAAAGAAATACAGAGGTCAAGGAGGACCTAAACGTAGTAGTAAAAAATAATGTTAATCAAGGGTTATGTTATTTAAGCTGGAGAATAACATGAGTAGTAAATCACAAATAGGTGCTATACCAAAAATTGTAAATAAATTCGAACCCAAAACTGATAATCAAAAAGTATATTTTACTAAAATGAGTGATTTTAATAATCAACTTATCTTTTGTCACGGAATAGCAGGTACAGGTAAAACATATGTCAGTTGTTACAAGGCTTTACAAGATGTATTAAGAAGAGGAACACCATACAATAAACTCATAATAATAAATCCAACAGTAGATGTAGGAAATGAAGATAAACTTGGTTTTTTACCAGGTGAGTTGAGTGCAAAGATTCAACAATACAACGAATCAACCTTTACTATCTTGAATAAAATATTAGGTAAAGAAAAGGCGTCTAAGATGATAAGTGATGGTAAGATTGAAATAACTGTACTAAATTTTCTAAGAGGTGTAAACCTTGAAAATTGTTATGTTATTTTAGATGAAGCTCAAAACGTATCTCCTATGCAAATTAAAACACTCATGACAAGAATTTCAGAAAACTGTAAAATGATAATACAAGGTGATTTATCTCAGTGTGACAAATATAAAACTAATGGAAAAGTAGCTTTTCAGAAGAGTGGTTTCTATGATGCATGGTTTCGATTAAAAGAAGTAAAAGGTGTTGACTTTATGGCATTTACTAGGGAAGATTGCATAAGACATCCGTTAGTAAAACGAATCCTTAAGATGTATGAGGATGAGGGACCAATTGACTTATGAGAAAAAAGCATACAATAGATTGGAAAAACCTTACTAGTATTATTGGTTTCGTTGGTGCATTAGGTGGTGGCTACTATAAACTACAGGAAGATAACAAACAAATGGTACAAGAACAGATTATAATTCAAAAAGCTGAAAAGGCAAGATGGCAAATAGACTCACTTCGAATTGATAGAAAGTTCAAGGAACTCAGGTGGGAAATGAAAGATACACTGAGGATGGAAATAGCTAAACTAAAAGACGAGTTAAGATGAAATATCCAACTATTAAGAAGGTTATATATTGGTGGTGGAAGTACTGGAATTTTTCAGGAGTAAAACAGGAACCAATAGAAACGGAACATGAACATATTAAAATAAATAAAAAATACAAGGAGGTCTACTTTGATAATAGGAATTGATGTAGATGGTGTACTTAGGAATTTTCATGACAGACTTATGTTATTAACAAAAATGAAGATGCCGGAAATTGTACTTAAAAATGAAATTGATCATTACTATTTTAAAGGTGTTTTTGATGTTGATTCTAACTGGTTTAGAAATGTTTATAACAAACAGTGGGGTGAACAACTATTTCAGGAAGCTCCTCCATTCCCATCTAACGTGCTTTATTTAGAAGATCTAATTAATAACAGTAAACACGAATTTTGGTGTATAACAGCTCAGTGGAAAGGTAATGAATCCTATACTTTACATTGGCTAGCAAAACATAACTTAAATTTTAAAAAGGTAATATTTTGTTCAGGTAGGAAAAAAGCTCATGAACCAGTAGATATGTTAGTTGATGATTCAGTTGAAAACTTGAGGGGTTGGAGGATGCATAGAGGAACTGATGACGGATTTATACTCATGGATGCTCCTCATAATCGTGATTACACATATAATAAAAGAATAAAAAAACTTAAAGAAATATCAAAATATATGAAATAAATTGTTGCCTCGTGTTGTTTTTATTGGTATGTTTGTATATGTTAAAAAACGAGATAATAAAGGAGTTACAAATGGAAGAAATTTCATATTTAGATAGTTTACTTACAACAGGTTTTGATGAACCTTATGATCATTCAATAGATACCATCGATCCTGATGAACCTACTGACCTTCCTGGTCCAATTAAACTTACAGGTAATATAGTTGATATTGATATATCAGAACAAGATGAGTTTGTTGAAGGTGGTGAATATAATGGTATTCCTGAAATGGAAGGTACTATGGATGAATTGGAATATTTGATAGATGGAATTGTTGGTGATCCTGAATTCTTAGGAGGAAGATAATGTTATCACAGTTAATAAGAATGGTCGATGAGTTAAACACAACTAACTCTAAAAATGAAAAAATGGATATCCTAAAAAAATATCCTGATTGTAAAATGGAACTAGAATACACGTATAATCCTTATAAGAAATATGGAGTAACAAGTTCACAGTTAATCAAGAAGAGTGATATTATTCATAATTGTAGATATAGTAATCTGTTTAGTTTGTTAGATGACTTAGCTTCTCGTAAACTTACAGGACATGAAGCTATAGGACAGCTAAATGGTTATATTGATGAAATAGATGAAATGTATGCTGATGTCATTCATAGAATTCTTGATAAGAATCTTAAAACAAGAACAGATGCTAAACTCATTAATAAGGTTTGGCCAAACTTGATACCACAGTTTAATGTTGCATTAGCTCAAAAGTTTGAGGATCATAGTCATAAGATAGATTGGAATGAGGAAACTTGGTTGGGTAGTAGAAAATTAGATGGAGTGAGAGTATTAGCTATAAAGAGAGATGGTGAAGTAAAATTCTTTTCTCGTCAAGGTAATGAGTTTACAACCTTAGGTAAACTAAAGAATACATTAAAATATACAGGTAGTATGATGGCTGGTCCTGAGGATGATTGGGTATTGGATGGTGAATTATGTGTAATGAACGAAGATGGAAGTGAAGATTATAAATCAGTTGTTAGTCAGATTAAACGAAAAGATTATACAATTGAGAATCCAATGTTTATTGTTTTTGATCACCTAACATTAGAAGAGTTTGATAATGGTTTTTCTCCTGTGAGTACAGCAGATAGAGTGAAAAGAATAATAGGAGGTGAATATCATAAAGCATTAGAGATGGAAATTATAACTAGTGAAGAACAGGCTGTTGAAAAACTAAACAATGCTGTTGAAAATGGTTGGGAAGGATATATGATTAGAAGAGCTGATGCTCCTTACGAAGGTAAGAGAACAAGAGCTCTACTAAAAATGAAGAAGATGCATGATGAAGAATATACAGTAAAAAATATTGAGACAGGTCCATTTAGAATGATTGATAAAAGTACAGGTTTAGAGAAAACTATTGAAACCTTAACAAATGTGATTATAGAACATAAGGGAAATGATGTATCTGTAGGATCTGGTTTTAGTCTTGATGAAAGAGTAAAGTATTACACAGATCCATCTCTGATAATTGGTAAGGAAATTACAGTACAATACTTTGAATTATCTAAGGATAAGGATGGTATTGAGTCATTGAGATTTCCTGTAGTAAAACATGTATTTGAAGAAGGAGTAAGAACAGTATGAACTATTCATTAATATACAGAGAATGTGAGGATTTTCTTAAATCTAGGAAAGGTCTAGCTAATCCAGCAAAGACAACAGATTTTCCTATATTTGTTAGAGAGTTAGCAGGTTTACTAGCTGGTGTTGCTCATGAACATAAAATATGGGATTATGATGTTATTAACTTCCTCAAACTAGCTAAAACACATGAATTAAAACCTGTAGACATTTCAGGACAGGTTACGGATGTTGAGGAACTTTTAGATGACAGTATCACAAGTCATCCATTATATAGTTGCCTCGAATATGACTTAATGTATTTTAAGCCAGGAAGGACACAAGTAGGACCAGGTGAATTCTTCCTATGTTTTTTTGATGCTTATTCAGAGTTTGGTATAGACAATCAATCAGGTTTTGATATACAAATAGATGAAGTAAATACTGAACTAAAGAAACATGGTTCAAATTTTACTACTCCAGAGATGTTTGATAAGTATGAAAAAAGTAGTGATGTCCAACGATTACTAGTTATAAAACCTGTCAGTAATGTAAAAAATCCAATGATAAGATCTAAGTATGCATGTATTGATTTTCGTCAAAATACTTGGAAAAAGGCTTTTGGACACAGAGGTAAAGCAGGTACCTTACATTATTTACTTGATTAATAGACACTCAGTATATTTTAATATATCATTCTGATATTTACTAATAGACACTCATACGATTTTAATATATCATTCTGATATACTTTTATGGTTGTAATATTCAACTGTAATTATATACAACTAAACAAGGAGAACTATTATGTTCAAATCCGTAAAAAAATACTTTGGTAATAGAAAAGGTAACACGTTAGCTGAATTCGCTGTCACAACAGCAATGATGGCAACTTTAGCTACTACAGCTGCACCTAAATTTTCTGGTGTTGGTGAAGGAGCAAAGGAAAAGAAAACCTTAGCTGATATTGACAAAATAGTTAAATCAGCAAATAATTTCTATAATGCAAAAGTAACAGAAGAAGGTCGTGGAAGATTTCCTGGTCAGATTAAATATGACGAACAGATAGGTGGTTATTCCACTTCTGATTTGTTAGAGAC
>MDTG01177072.1_pt1 | contig 11124 bp, 30 predicted proteins | sample 811421 | NCBI WGS metagenome assembly MDTG01 (sample SAMN05326645, study PRJNA326480) | marine metagenome | isolation source: seawater | place: Pacific Ocean: South East | collected 2011
AATCGTTCGGCTGGACATCAATAGCAAACTGGTTTAAAAAACTAGATGCACACTTTAAAGCAAAACGCTTTCAAAGACACACCGTAAACGAACTTTCAAGATTAAGTGACAGAGAATTACATGACATTGGCATGCATAGAGGCATGGTGGGTTATGCAGGTCGTGAAGCTTATTATGAACGTTTAAAAACAGAACTTGAAGGGAGAATTGTATAATGACTACAATGACATATTCAGGTTTTTATAATATCACATGCAAAATTTGTACTGTAATACGCAATGCCATTGTTGGAGCATTTGTTGCGTTAATAGCAATGGGTGAAACTGCTGGCAGAGCTAGAGCGGCTGCAGAATTGACACGTCAAGGTTACCATGATGAAGCAAAGGCTATCATGATGGAACTTAAAAAGATAAGGGGACATTAATATGTGGCCTTATACAGACGAAGAATGGGAAATGATTACAAATCCTAAACCTGCTACAAAGTAGCACACATAAATCAAACGGGTTGACCTTCGGGTCAACTCGTGCTATATATTATACACATGTCTCAACTCTGAGGCAATACACATACACAAGGAACTAAAAAATGAAAAAACTTTTATCTACAGTAGCCATAATGGCTTCATTAAGTGCTCCTGCTTTTGCAGAAGACATCACAATCGAAATGCTTAACAAACGTGACGACGGTGCTAAAATGGTATATTCAGAAGACATCGCTCGTATAGACGTAGGTGACACCATTACATGGCTACCTAAGTCAAAAGGTCATAATGTGCATTTCATTGCAGGCCCAGATGGTTGGGAACTTCCTGCAAAAAGTAAAAACAACAAAGAAGTTGCTATTACTTTTGACGCACCAGGTATCTATCTTTATCAATGCACTCCACATGCAACTATGGGTATGATTGCAATGATTGTAGTAGGTGACGATAAGTCAAACTTAGATGCAATCAGTAGTATGAAGTTGCGTGGCAAGAGCAAAAAGAAATTTAAGGCTCTTCTAAGTGAACTATAAAGACATAGTATATAAAATACCAGAATTCTGCTACAGCCATTGGCTGTTGCGGATCCCACTGGCAATAGTCTTTCTCCAGCAGGGCTTCAGCAAATGGCCCATTGATTTAGAGTCTGCACAGTCTTTTGAGCTACCGTTATTGGTATGGACATTTGTTGTGCTTGGCGAAATAGGTGCTGGAGTTGGACTATTGGTTGGGGGTTTGTTTCCAAAAAAGTTCTTGTGGGAACTTGGAGATATAATTACACGCTTCAGCGGTATTACTATTTGTAGTATTATGACGGGTGTAATATGGATAGGACAGCCTGAAACATTTTGGGATGTCATATTATATGATAACCTGCACGTTTTATTATGGGTAGGTGGATTATTTTTTGCACTACGAGGAAACAGAACATGAAACCTAACACAAAATTTGAACTGTCTATTAGAGATATAGAAGTAATTGAGCAAGCACTAAGAGCTAAGGCAGGACGTAGAGGACTTGCAATAGCACAGGGTGAAACGTCTCCACAGTTGAAAGAAGAGATGCACGAATTACAAGAACTGCTAGGCAGGATACATAATCAAAAAAATCATTACGCTAGGTTCAAAGATAATACCCCATATGTCAGCGGATAAAGGTTGACATTTAATAAATAATACGTTACATTAGTAACACTACACACATACACACAAGGAGAATATTATGAGCGTAGACACCAAATATGGCGAGGCCATCTTTAAACAAACTCAAGAAGTTGCAGAAATGTTTAAATCCGCAATGCCAAAAATCACAACAAACAAAAATGGATATGAAATTAGAACTAAGGTTCTAGAAATGGCACAGAACAATGTGTGGCAAGATTATCACGCCAAGTACGGACAATGGGAAACTTCAGTCAACAAAGAAAATGACGAAGTTGTAATGAAAGTTACACTGCCAGAAGTTCCTGGCGCAGATGCTGTGCTAGATGCGGCTGAAAAGTTTTACAATTTTGTAAACGGTAAGCCCACTAAATAAAAATATAACAAAGTAGATAACCAGGGCATAGCCCTTAGATACATAGATAATAAAGCAAGCCCCTAGTAGCAGAAATGTTATTAGGGGTTACTCTTTTAAATACTTTTCAATATCTTCTTCAGTCCATTTATTTTTCTTGAAGTCTCTATCTTTAAATATTAAAGCGGCCCTGTCGGCGTAAAGAGTTTTAGGACAATTATAATTTTTTATAGTGCTGGCAAATTCTCTTGATGAATCTTGACATTGATAAAAACAAAATAAATCTTGTTTACTGTAACGTTGGTCTACTAAAGAACATTGCAACATTCCTGCCATTGCTAGTTCTATTACCATTATGTCCAGGGCCTACCTTGTTGTAAAGTACCAGCGTTATCTACTAACGCACCTGTATTACTTGATGCATTGTATCTTGTAGGCAATAAACTTGCATCTAAAGTATTAGCTGATCTATAATACGGTTTGCTAGGATCAGCTGATCCAGACACAGTTCCGTCTGTAGCGACAACTTTGCCTTGACGTTTTGCTTCTGCTTTAGCTAGTTTTGTATCCTGCCTTGTTCTTTTCAGTGCTAGTGTAGATATTCCATTTGCCGCCATTATTTTAACTCCATGCTTTCTGGCATACAATCAAACTGTATGCGATAATATTCATTTGTAAGGTTATGTGACCAAGATTGTCTGTCTATAAGTTCTTCACAATGTACTTGAGGCATTGGAGTATTAAATGCATACTGATTTCCTATATATAACCACTGTCCGTATGCGTCTTTGCCCCACATACTAAGCACTAGTACAAAAAGTTCCATTTACTTCTCCCTTGATTCTAAAATATTTCTCATCACATTAGAAGCTGTATTTGTAAAAAATCTAGGTGCTACTGCATGTATTAACAATGCTGGCACTAATAATTGTAGTTTAAAAGCCGTAGTTAAAGCGGTAATCATATGTTGTAATCCTGTTTCTCCAACATCTTCTAAGTGTGCTTTGCATTGTTTACTTAACATTGTTTTATTTTCCTTGTCCTCTATATTTTTTATAGCTTCTGCGTTTTGATTTATTCATCATTAACTTTGAGTGTCTCCCACCGCCAATTGATGTCTTTTTTGGTTTGTACTCATGCGGTACAAACGTTTTGTGTAGTTTCATAACCCTCCTTGGTTACATTGATATTTAGTTAAATAGTGTATGATCAAATGGTTAAAACAGTTGCTTAAAGATTGGGAGCAAATGGAACACGAATCCGTGAAAGCAGGGATAATCAATTGTTTCAATCCTTTTACAGGTGTTTATACCCATATTGATCAAGAAACTTATAAGAAATACATAGATGATAAACAAAAAGCCGTTCGAAAAGATACTAACAACTCTTAAGGAAGAAGGCAAGTATAGAGTTTTTAATGATATCGTAAGGGAAAGAGGTGATTTCCCCAAAGCTATCTGGTACGGTCCGTACAATATAAAAAATATTGTAAACTGGTGTTCAAATGATTATCTAGGTATGGGTCAACATAAAGTTTTAACAGATGCAATGCATACTGCACTAGATCAAACAGGTGCAGGTTCGGGTGGTACACGAAACATAGGTGGTACTAGTCATTATCACGTCGCACTCGAACAGCAATTAGCACTACTACATAAAAAAGAAAGTGCTTTACTTTATACGTCCGCTTACGTTGCAAATGAATGGACGTTGGTTGCTCTAAAACGCATCATTCCCGACATTGTGTTTCTAAGTGATAGCAAGAATCATGCTTCCTTGATACAAGGAATAAGACACAGTGGTGCTGACAAAGTAATTTGGAAGCACAATGATATGAGTGACCTTGAGCAAAAACTGCGAGACGTCAAAGGCACTCCTTGCATCGTCTTTGAGTCTGTGTATAGCATGGATGGAGACGTCAGTCCTTTGCTCGACATTTGCGACCTTGCAGAAAAGTATAAAGCAATAACGTATCTAGATGAAGTTCATGCTGTTGGTTTATACGGTGAACATGGAGGAGGCTTTTGCGAACTCCTTAATGAGACTAGGATAGATATTGTTAATGGTACATTAGGTAAAGCATTTGGCTTGCAAGGAGGATACATTGGTGGAGATAAGGACGTCCTAGACGCAATCCGAAGTGTAGCCTCTGGATTTATTTTTACGACATCTATGAGTCCGGTCATTTGTGCAGGAGCTCTTGCAAGTATAAAATATGTAATGGATCATAACGAACTACGTAAACAGCATCAAGAAAGAGCAAAGACATTGAAAGAGATGTTACGAAACGTAGACATTGAAGTGCTAGATTGTGCTTCTACCCATATTGTACCTGTAATGGTAAGAGACGCTAAACTTTGTAAAAAGATGAGCGATATTTTACTTGAAGATTACAATATTTACATTCAACCAATCAACTGGCCCACTGTAGATGTTGGGACAGAAAGATTAAGAATAGCACCTACACCTTTACACACAGATGCAATGATGCACGACTTAGTAGAAGCGTTGCGTAAAGTATTTAAACGTGTCAAAGAAGGGTGTTTATAGAAAGGAAAGAATATGCTTAAAAACTTTAATCTAAAAAAAGCACTTTGGTTTGCTCTAGGATGTGTGCTATTAGTAATAGCATTCATTGGAGTTTATTTGCCAGGATTACCTTGGTCAACACCGGCTGTTGGTGCGGCATTTTGTTTTGCAAAAAGCAGTGAACGTATGCACAACTGGATTATGAACCATAAATTGTTCGGACCGTTTTTGCGAAATTGGGGGGAGAAAAGAGTATTTCCAACCAAATTTAAATATGCAATGGTTTTAACAATGATGTCAAGTTTAGTAATCATGTGGTTTACAACAGGAAACATAAAAGCAATTATGTGGACTGGTGGCTTCATGGTGCTAGTGGCTATATGGGGTTGGAGATATCCAGGCTCATTAGAAGAACATAAAAGAAGAAAAGATGCAGGCGAAAAGATTGCCTGGCTACGTTAGAGATATTTGTTCCAAATAGGATGTTTGATATCAAACTCTAATTGTTTACGTTTACTAACAAGCTCCCAATAATCAGGCCTATACGGTTTTATTTTGGGAGCTTGTATTTTATTTCCTTTTCCAATATTACATGTACCACAAGAAGCTACAATATTTTCCCAATTAGTTTTTCCTCCGCGACTAATAGGTATCACATGGTCAAGTGTAAGTTCTTTTCTGGGTAGTTTTGTAAAGCAGTATTGGCAGGTATATAAATCTCTTATGTATAGGTTGGTCTTAGAAAATCTAGGTTTACGGCCGCGCCGATATCTTTCTTTCAGCATTATGACAGCTGGTACTTTTGTTTCCCAACTAGGACTTTTTACTATCCAATCATCATACCACTCAAGAACAGTACACTTATCTAGAAAGAGATAAGTGATTGCTTCTTTCCAATTGATTGCTGAAAGTGGTAGATAATTTAAAGGTTGTCCGTCATTACTTAAAACTAAAACGTCTGACAACTTCGCCTCCATAAAAGCTGTTGTCGATATTTATATCTAAGTTTTGTGTTCTATTCTGTAATTGGATGGCCGAAACTTTGTACCAAAACCAATAATACATTTCTTGACATCAGTATTATTTTCTGTACCTTCAGGTAATCGAATTGTTGTGACGATGGTATAACTGCCTGAATTTGGATCGATGTAAATTACACTATCTCCAACTACCATTCCGCCATTGGGTAATTGTAAAATACTTTCTGCTTCAGCAAACGGTATTTCTAAAGGATAATCTTTTATAACTTTATCAACTTCTTCAGCTGTACCGCAATCTATTATTACCGGCAACTTTCTCATCGTAGGAATTGGTTGCTCTTGTGCGGTTAATGATAATGGGGTTGCCAATATCGCTAACCCGCAAATCAGCAACAGGGTTAGCTTTTTCATTTTAGTCTCCTATAAGTATTTATAGGATCTACCAGTATTGATCGAAGAGTTGGCTACTACTTAGTTCAAAGGCCTGTTGCCATTGTTTATCGCCTTCGGTGCCGAACATAAAAGTATCAGTTGCATCAGCTGTGAGCCAACTGTTTTCTGCTCTGTAAGGCCATTTGCCCTGCATCTCAGCTTCTAATTGGCCAGGTGCCCAACCACACATGCCTCCAAAAAGCCTCCAATACAGAGGTTCGTCACCCATTGATAGCTTTTCAAACATTATATTATCACTAGTTACACATAGATTCATACCAGCATGTACAGTGTTTGACGAACTCCAATCATTAGTATGTAGTAATACAAGTGCGTTTTGTGTTACTGGCCCGCCATGATATATAACTTTTTTAGTCCAAGGATATTCTATTCCTTTGTCTTTGCACACATCTTGTATAGTAAATTTACTTGGCTTGTTTAGGATAACACCTATACTACCTTCGCTTGGATTATCTTGATAAAGATAAACAACTGCTCTATGGAATGGATTTCCTGTAGGAACATTAGGATGTGCGATTAATAATTTTCCTACTAATGACATTATGCTGTACCGAATACAGTTTGTCCTATTACTGATGCTCCTGGAGACTTACGCATAGCATACATGAAGTCTATATTAGTACCTCTACCATATGCTTTAGGGTTATTAGAAGTAAAGTTTTTCCAGGATCTATCCATTGTTGGAAGGTATTGAATAAGAGCTCTTGCAATTCTAGATGCTGTAGTAGGACTCATGTTCGTATAAGCTCTGCTAGGCCCTCTATCATAACGTGTTCCTGTTACTGCTTGAAATTGATTTCTAGCTGTCAGCACATCTTTTAATGTACGATCTCCACCATAGCCCATACGTAATCTATTTAGAATAACAGCCGCGACAGCCGCTCTCTCTTTTTGGTTAGGACTAGCTTCGCCCGCGATAGCTCTCAACAACATTTCATATTCTTCACCGTCTAATTCTGTTTCAGCAAATTCGTCTACAACTTTTTTACCTTGTATGTGTTCTTCCCCTGCTTGTAGATAACCAGCAAGTTTAGGATCTACAGTCGGTTTTTTGTCTTTCAAATCATCTGATGTTCCTGTAACATCATCATCGTCAGTACCTAATCCTACATCAACGTCTGTTTTAGTTCCTGCCATTGCACTAATAGTTTGTGGTCCAGCATCACCATCAACTGTCAGTCCATTGTCTTTTTGAAACTGTCTTACTGCTGTTGCTGTTTTCCTTCCATATATTCCATCAGCTACACCTGCATTGTAACCGTTGTCATTCAACCATTGTTGTAATTCAGTAATGGCGTTTGTGTCACCACTTCTAGCCAATCCACCACGCATGTCCGGATCCATATACTTAAATCCTTCTACTAATTTAAATTCACTGTATCTCATTATCCTGTCCTTGTAGGGCTAATTGGTCCGCCATAGTCTGTGCTTCTTAGTCTTTTACCGGCTAATTTCACACGTTTCTTTCCTATTTTTTGACTTTTGCCTGTTTCTCTTGCACGATATCCTTGAGCTTTGCAACTAGATAATGCACTTGCACCTAATTTATTATTTGGTGTGCTACTTTTACAAAGTTTGGCAGATGCTTGCCATTCTTTTTCTAACATTATATCTATTTCTGCAATAAGCATATCATCTCCTATCTATATTTATCAGCAGGATTCATATTATCACTAGATCTGTCTTCACACAATTTAAACGTAAGAGCTTTTCTAGCACCTTTTGTAGTCTTTAATTCTATATCCCCTGACCTTTCATGATATTCTATCTTGGTTATTTTTGCTTTATCGTTGTTAGGACCTACTAAAATTTCCTGCCCAACCGAGAGATTGAGCGATATGTTTTTCATATTTGCCATGGGATTCTCCTTCTTAGTGTGCTTAGATACAAACACTTATATATTTATATGCAGGCCCCGCTGCTAGGTATACGCCTAGGCCCCGCTGCTAGACCTTTTGGTAAACCTGTGGTTGACTTCTTAGCTCAAGATGCTATACTATGTGTATATGAAGAACAAAAAACAAAGGAACAAAATGCAGATAGAGAAACGCTTTGCGGTTTACCCCTGTGATGACGGTGTGCAGATCATCTATGATGAATTGAACAACGTTATATTTGCAAAGGTTACAAACAAAGACGTTGCAGATGAGGTTTGTAGAGAATTAAACTTTTTACCAGACCTTATTGATATTGAAAACAACCTGTATTGTTTAAATTAAATGGAACTTTATCTAACCTATTTAGGGATTGCTATTGTTGTAAATGTAATTAGTATTATGACTACCGGTGAGCCCTTTATGATAACTGTGTCAGGAGACTAAGTATGCTAAGAACACTTTCTTTAATCACCCTCTGTATTTTGCTTAGTGCTTGCGGTACCCATTCTGTACCTAAAGGCTATGTTCATGGTGACCCCTGCACCCGGTGTGGTGATTCTTGGGAATTCTACCCCAATGAAACCAACGCCGCCATAAACCAAGCTCAGAGAATGGGTTTTGATTGGCGTACCTCTAAATAACCAAAAAAATCTTTTTGTCCAAATCACTTGACTTTTCCAAAAGCCTACATTATAATATAGAGAATAATTAGGAGGGTCCAATGGATTACAAAATGTTGGTTGAGATGATCGCAAGAATGAATGAAGCTGAGAGGCAGACATTTATAAATGAGATTGAAAAAAGGTTTCCTAACTTAACTGATGAGCTAGGCTTTTATATTGGAGTGGCTCAACAAGAAAGAGATGGTTATCAATTGGAGATGAATATATGATAGAGGTATTTCTTTTCGTGTCCTATGTTTTAGGAACCGCGATGGGTCTATGGTTTGCAAATCAAAAAATCAAAAACGCCGTTGAGAATACGATTGATCATTTGATTGATCAAGACTTTATTCAAACCAAAAAAAATCAAGACGGTGAAGTTGATCTACTTAAATGGTATGAAAGATGAAATATTTACTGATAGCCGTGGTTTTTAATTTACAGCCTATTACCTATGGTGATAAGGCGACTTGTGAAGAAGCAAGAGATATCCTAAGAGCAGAAGCACCTTTGGGTCAATCCGGAAACATTCTTTGCATTCCGGCAGGCGAACAACCACAAGATAAAACGGATAAGATGTTCAGCAATTTTATTGATTTGGTTATCAAGTTAGATGAGATTAACCAAAATAAGTTGACAGAACAGAAATAAGACATTATTATATAGAGACAATGCTAACAAAACAGAGAGGGTCAAATGGCAAATAATGTAACCAAAGTGGTAGAAGTTATCTACAAAATGGACGCAAGTGAATTGGATCAGGTAGTTGAAGCAATTCAGTTGAAACGTCAGTATCTAGCCAAACAGGCAATTAGAAACTTTGTCGTAGGAGACATGGTTCAATTCACATCACGAAGAACAGGCGGTAAGGTAAACGCCACAGTTGAAAAAGTGAATAAGAAATATGTTATTGTTTCAACTCACATTGGTGGTGAGAAATGGAGAGTACCAGCGACCATGCTTACCAAATTAAGCGACATTGGAGTATCAGCTTAATGGGACCTTTTTCAGAACAGAAACAATTTGAACGAGCAGCCGCGATAAAACGGTTGCTCGATAACAATCCTCAAATAGATGATCTCTATAGAGGTATGTGGGAAAATAAACTTAGGGGTCTTGCGAAAAACGAGACTGAATATAATTATAGGGTCAAAACAATTTATTCACAGATGAAAAGAGGCCCTGTGATACAATACGAAGGAGGTAAATATGTTTAAGGCTTTGTTATTTCTAGCCATTGGAGCAGGTTGTGCCTATCTTTACATGAATCCAGGAGACGTGGATGGCATGATTGAAATGGGCAAGACTGGTATCAATAAAGGCGCCAGTGTAATCGTAGAGGCGACAGAATAATGTATGACATCAAAGATATTGAGACAGGTAAATCTTACGCCTGCAAATTCAAAGTTGAAACCATGTTGGATAACCTAGGTCGACCAGCACCTAACCTTTCAGATCAACCTTTAAAAGGGCCTGGGCTTTATGAAGGCTTTGGTGTTCTGATGCAAAGAGATTCTCAAAAAGAATTAGTCGTGGTCAAAGACGAGAAATCGAAGAAAGAATTCGTCGTTCCTTTTTCTGACATTTGGGACGTCGATGATGTCGAGTGGGTAGACCCACTGGCAGATTGACCCACCCCTCTGGTCTAATTTTTCCTACCGGTAAGAGCCAATTGCCCGGCCACCAGAGGGGATCCTTTCTCCAAAAAGATTGACATATAATCATTTAGATCTTATACTATAAAAACAATGAGAGGGGGAGTACCGAATCCAATGAGTAAATTACAAGAAGCAATAGACTTTGCCACCAAAGCTCATGGCAACCAGAAAAGAAAATATACAGGCGAACCTTATATCTCTCACCCAATCGCGGTTATGGAGATGGTTAAAGAAGTACCACACACCCCCGAAATGTTAATCGCGGCGGTGCTTCACGATACTGTTGAAGATACTGATGTGACATTGAAAGACATCAAGGACAGGTTCGGCACCAAGGTTGCAGAGCTTGTAGATGGATTGACTGACGTGTCTAGGCCAGAAGATGGCAACAGGGCCACCAGGAAGGCATTGGACAGGGTTCACTTGTCTAAACAAGGTCCTGAAGTGCAGACTATCAAATTGGCTGATTTGATTCATAATACTACTTCAATTGAATTCTTTGACCCTCACTTCTACAAGGTTTATAAAGAGGAGAAGATTAGGATTTTAGAGCTTTTGAAAGATGGTGATAAGTCTTTGATGCATAGGGCTCAACAACAGGTAGGTGGTGCCTAATGCCAAAGTATCAGAAAAAATATTTGAAGCCCAAAGAGTTCAATACAGAAGGTCATTGGATGGTAGGTTTGGTATGGCCAGTGACAGGGTCTAAAGGAAATACCTATTCAGTTGAACTTCATGACAAAGGTTTTGAATGTGATTGCCCAGGGTTTGGCTTTCATGGGTATTGTAAGCATTCCAAAGCCATTGTAAAAAAACTTGAAACAATATAGCCAAAAAAGTAGACAATGCTCTATTTAGGTGCTATATTATAAAGATAATGCAGAGGGCAGATGCGTCCTGGGAACGAGATCGTAGATCGGCATTCAAAACTGAGGTTTCCAAATTGTTGCAGTCTACATTTTACGG
>MDTG01392348.1_pt1 | contig 11124 bp, 10 predicted proteins | sample 811421 | NCBI WGS metagenome assembly MDTG01 (sample SAMN05326645, study PRJNA326480) | marine metagenome | isolation source: seawater | place: Pacific Ocean: South East | collected 2011
CAATAAGTTATGGCTGCAAAAGCCGATTTGCATATTCATACCACCTATTCTGATGGAAAAAAAAGCCCTCTAGAGGTTCTTAATTTGGCAGCGTCTAAAAGGTTAAAGGCCATTTCAATTACCGATCATGATACCGTTAAAGGCTATTTAAAAGGATTAGATATATTAAAATGGAATAAATTACCAATTGAATTAATATCAGGTGCAGAATTTACGGCTTCCTTTAAAGATAAAGATATTCATTTGTTAGGCTATTATTTTGATCCTAATCATAAAGAATTATCGGAGTACTTAACAACATGTGCAGTGCAGCGCAGACGCCGAATGAAATCTATGATAGAATGGCTCAACAAAAAAAATATAGAGGTTGATTTCCAAGAAGTTCTAGATATATCCAAACAAGCTACTCTAGCTCGACCTCATTTAGCTAGATTATTGGTAGAAAAAAAATATGTCGCCAATCAGCTAGAGGCCTTTCAAAGATACTTGGTTGTAGCTCATGAGGAAACTCGTCAGCCCTATTTTTTAGATGTCAGTTCCCTTATAGCACTGGTGCGAAGAGCGGGAGGAGCGATTGTATTGGCACACCCCGGGAAGTTATTTACTCAGCTAGAGCTTGAAGAAATTCGAATGCTAGGTATAGATGGAGTTGAATGCGTTCATCCTAGTCATACATATAAGCAACATAATTACTTTGTAAGATGGGCTCAAAAATATCATCTACTTCAAACAGGTGGAAGTGATTATCATGGGCATCTAGATTTTGGTTATACTCCCATTGGTACGGTAGCGACTTCCTATAGTAACGTAATAAAAATGAAGGCAATGACCCAACAAAGAAGAGCATTGATATCCAATAATTAAAAATAAATCATGAGTAAAAAATTAGGGATTCACAAGGTTTCAGTAAGTACAGAAATTGAAGATGCTACCGTGGGGATTGTGGTCTCAAGGTGGAATTCTATGATTACTGAAGCAATGTTAGAAGGTGCTTTATCTACTTTAAAAGCTAATGGTGTAAACAAAGACTCTATTACGATAGCGCGTTGCCCAGGGAGTTATGAGATTCCACTTACCGCACAGTGGTTATTGGAAACTAAACGTTATGAAGGTGTTATAGCTCTAGGTGTGGTAATTCGAGGAGGTACTCCACATTTTAAATATGTTTGTGATGCAGTAAATCGAGGGATAATTGATTTAAATCTACGTTTTTCAACTCCTGTTGCATTTGGGGTACTTACAACAGATGACGTACAACAGGCTTTAGATAGAGTAGGGGATAAAGGAAATAAAGGGTCAGAGGCAGCCCTAGCCCTTTTAGAAATGATAGCAATGCGACGAAATTTAAAGTAGCTTATGATGTGAAAACGATTTTATACACATGGTTTAAGAAATAGCTTTTAAAAATAGCTGCCAGATATGGCTTGTTAGAAATAAGCAGTCTAGCTTAAAATAAAAGCTCATTACAATGAGTATAATTTAGGTGCTTTTTTCTTGAATAAGCATTAATAAAGCTCTAATTTAATAGACTAAAAAGAATCAATAATTATCCCTTTGAAAGAGCTAAGTCTCACTAAAACTAAACAGACTCAGGAAGACAAGAATCGGCAAAAAGAGTTAACGGATTCAGGTGTCATACCAATGCATATTGCCATCATTATGGATGGTAATGGGCGATGGGCTCAAAGTAAAGGGAATATTAGGCTTTTTGGCCATAAGGTAGGTGTAGATTCTGTTAGAGATATAACGGAGGCATGTGCTCAGCTCGGGGTTAAATTTCTTACTTTATATGCTTTTTCGACAGAAAACTGGGGTAGACCAAGCGCTGAAGTTCGAGGGCTAATGCGATTGCTAGTATCCTCTCTCAGAAAAGAGGCGGATAACCTACACAGAAACAATATTCGCTTGGTCACCATTGGCCAGATGGACCGATTCCCTGACGATTGTATCAAAGAATTAGATGAGGCTATATCATTAACAGAGGATAATACAGGATTAGAGCTATGTCTTGCACTTAGTTATTCAGGTCGATGGGATATAACTGAGGCTGTGAAAAAAATTGCTAAACACGTAGAGCAAGGTAGATTAGCTCCCAATTTAATTAATGACCAAATGATTGGTGATCATCTTTCAACCGCTACTATACCAGATCCTGATTTAATCATTAGAACCAGTGGTGAATATCGCATTAGTAATTTTCTATTATGGCAATTGGCTTACTCCGAATTGTATATCACTGAATTATATTGGCCTGATTTTAGACGTAACGAATTGTATGAGGCTATTCATTCATTCCAAAAAAGAGATCGAAGATTTGGAAAAGTATACAAAAATAAAAAAGACGAAATAAGTAACTAGTTCGTTACAATACTAGTTATCAGCTTGAAGGATAATATATATTGTTTATCAAGATATTACAGACCCTAAATATTGCTACAATGCACTCGTTAAGGAATGCATTTATTCTCACTGTATTGGTCCTATTTAGCAGTGTATTAACTGCTTATGCCCAACAAATACAAATAACAGACCCCACTTTGGAGACTCCCGAAGAATATCGTATTTCCCAAGTTCGAGTTCAGGGTAATCAAGGCACGCGCACTCAATTTATTATCAATACTAGTGGATTGGTAGAAGGGAAAAGGATAACCTATCCAGGTGATGATATACCGAATGCTATAAATCGTTTATTTCAAGTTGGATTATTTTCTGATGTAAAAGTGTTTATCGAGAATCAATCCCTAACCAGCCTAGGTATACTCATTAAAGTGGTTGAACAGCCCCGAATGCTTGAATACAAGATAGAAGGAGTTAAGAAATCAGAGGCTGATGACTTAGAGGATCTTATTAGTTTAGTTCAAGGTGCAGCAATTACGGATGCAAATCTCGTTCAAGCCAAGCGCACTATTATTCGGTTTTTTAAAGAAAAAGGATTGTGGGGAACTGGAGTGGAGACTCGGGTAGAAGCCTCGGAGGAAATAGAAAACCGATCTATATTATATTTTGATGTTAAAAAAGGGGATAAATTAGAAATTAAGGACATTCAATTTATTGGGTTAGATCGATTCACTGAAAAAGATTTATTGAAGGTCATTAAGCCTATAAAAGAAGATGCATGGTGGAAATTTTTATCAAAAAAACTATACAAACAGGAAGATTTTGATGAGGGAGTGGTTAATCTTATTGCCCATTTTCAAGAAGAAGGGCATGTTGATGCTAGAATTATTTCCGATAGTTTGTGGGTAGATAATTTTGGAAATGAAGAGCAGGGACTACTTTTAGCCTTTACAATCTATGAGGGTCCTCAGTACAAAGTCCGAAATATAAGTTGGGATGGTAATACTGTATACACTGATGATCAATTGACACAGTCTTTAGGTTTTGAAGTGGGGGATATATTTAATCAAACACGCTACGATGAAAATTTAAACTTCAACAAGACCTCTACAGACATAAATAGCTTGTATCAAAATATTGGTTATTTATTTTTTCAGGCCATCCCTACCATCTCTAAAGCTGCTAAAGATTCTTTAGATATTCACTTTGATATTTACGAAGATGATATTGCAACGATCCGAAAAGTAAACTTTAGTGGGAATACGCAAACCCATGATGACGTTGTTAGAAGGACTTTGCGTACAGTACCTGGAGCCACCTATAGCCGTGAGGCTATTGTTCGTTCGGTTCGTGAACTCAGTACCTTAGGATTTTTTGATCCACAAAATATCACTCCTGACGTGCAACCCATTCCCCAAGATAAAGAAGTAGACGTATCTTTTCTGGTTGATGAATCTGCTAGTACTTCAAATTTTGAGTTTTCTGGGGGGTACGGTGGACGCGCAATCGGTGCATTAATATCTACTCGTCTTAATTTTAACAACTTTTCCTTGCAGAGGGCCTTAGCTGGTGACTTTACACCATTTCCTTCAGGTGACGGACAAAATCTTTCATTGGGTGTTCAGGTGACAGGCACAGGTTTTCAAAGCTATAGCTTTGGATTTGTAGAGCCTTGGCTAAATGGAAAGCCTACTTCATTTGGAGTTAATCTTTCCTATAATTTTATTCAGTACCGTGGATTTTCTGAAAAAAATCGACTTTTTTCATCTTCAGTGTCTCTTGGAAAGCGATTAAGATGGCCTGATGATTACTTTTCTAGCAGAACTGCACTAGGGTATCAACTGTATGATGTTCAAGGTACAACCTCCTTCTTATCTGCTGGAACCTCCTCAATTATTTCAATTAATCAGACTTTTGAGCGGAATTCACTGGATAATTTCATATCGCCAAATACAGGATCAAAATTAGGACTGTCCTTTGAGATAGCACCTCCAATACCAGGGCTATCCGAATACTATAAAATCAAGACAGACTATCAATATCACATTCCTATTGTAGAAAAATTAGTATTGACTAGTCAGGTGAACTTTGGATTTATTGGCTTTTTCACTTACGATAGACGGTCCAATTTCCAGCGGTTCTTAGTTGGAGGAACTCAACTCCAGCAACGACAAAGTTTCTTGTATGATAATATCGATTTACGAGGGTATCCCGGTGGTAATGATGGTAGCATAGCACCAATAATAGATGGACGACAAGTTGGCGGGCGAGTGTATAACAAATATTCCTTTGAATTACGATATCCAGCGGTTAGTAATGAGCAGCTGCAACTAATACCCTATGCTTTTTATGATGCAGCCAATGCATTTAATGATTTTGCAACTTTTGATCCATTTAATGTCAAGCGCGCAATTGGGTTTGGGACCCGTTTATATCTACCAGTGTTAGGACTAGTTGATTTGAGTTATGGGTATCGATTAGATAGTATAGAAGGGACTAATACACTTGCAGGAGAATGGGAATTTTTGTTTAATATTGGTGCACCATTTTAGTTTAGTTTATGAAAAAAAATTTCTACTACGATTTACTAAGTTCTTGTATTATTTTACTCTTAATTAGTAGTACGATAGTTATACTAGTTAGTACTGAGATAAGTGCTCAGGATCAAAAGATAGGTTATTTTGAGTCTGATTTAATCGTTGCACAGTTACCTGAATATGCTGGTATTGAACAGCGATTACAATTATTGAGCACTGGGTGGCAACAAGAGGCACAAGAAATGTTAGACAAAGTAGATGCTCTTAAAGATGACTATCAGGCTAAAGAAATTTTATATACTGAAGAGATTCGCAGTCAAAAAAGAGTGGAAATTGAACAAAAGAAAAAACAGCATCAAATTTTTCTCCAGCAAAAGTTTGGTCCAACCGGTGAATATTTTCAGCAACAGAGTGATCTACTAGAGCCAATACAAAGAAAAGTATTTAGTGCCGCACGGACTGTTGCTCTCGAGAAAGGTTATGATTATATCTTTGACAGAAGTGGTGATATTTATATGATATATGCTAGGGCTGAATTTGATATTACCGCAGATATCCTGTTCGAGTTAGGAATTGATTTGGATAATTAACGTATAAATTAGGCTAGGTAATTAATTAAAAATTACGGTATTTTTCGATTTATAACTAAAGTGACTATGAAACAAACTTATTTATTTTTCGCATTTATGTGGGTTTTTCTGTGTACGGCAGAAGTTCAGGCCCAAATAAAAATTGGATACATGAATCCATCTATGATATTAGCTCAGTTGGATGAAGTAGCCGTTGTTGATCAACTAATCGAGCAACTAATCCAAGAAAGAGATTCAGAATTAATGTCTAAGGCTAATCAACTACAAAAAGATTTTATAGCCTATGAAGAAGCTAGAAGTATGCTGAACGAAGAAGCTCGTTTAATAAGAGAGGAAGATCTATTAGCTCGAGATCAGCAACTTCAGGAAGAAAGAGAAAATTATCTTAATGAAATCACCCAGAAACGAGCACAATTACTTCAACCTATCATTGAAAAAATAGATCAAATAATGGCGGAAGTAGCACAAGAAAAAGAACTAGACTTAATACTTAATGAAACAACTTCTTATGGCGATGCAATAGTATTTTTTAGTTCCGAAGAACTTAATATCACCCAGGAAGTACTCAAAAGAATGTTTGTTTCTGGAAATAATGATAAAAATTAATATCAACTCAATTAAACTATCTATATGCGAACATTACGTGTTGCAATTATTTTATTTCTGAGCGTCATCCTAAATATTCAAGCTCAGGCTCAGTCAACCAATTCAGAATTGAAAATTGGATATGTCAATCCGCAGTCAATTTTAGCTAACATGCCTGAAATGCGTGCAGTTCAACAAAGATTGCAAAATTTCACTGCTCGTAAGCAACAAGAATTGTCGACTTTAGAACAGGAATTTCAGACTCAAGTTGCAGAATATCAACAAAAGATAGCGGTGATTTCAGCGGAAGCACAACAGCAAGAAGAAGCACGCTTAGGAAAATTACAACAAGAACTTTTGCAAGCTCAAGAAGTGGCTGAACAAGAGCTTGTGCAAAGAAGGGACGAATTAGTAGGTCCATTACTGGAACAAATAGGCTCAGCTATTGAAACTGTTGCGCAAAAACAGGGTTTATCCTACGTATTAAATACAACTACAAGCTCGGGTGATATGATTGTTTTGTATGCATCAGAAGACTTCAGGGCTAAGTTTGACATTACTCAGTCAGTAATGGAAGAACTTGGGATGTTTAATTAATTATTTGCAAATCAGTATTACTAAAAAACAAGAGCTGGTTATGGCCACATAAATCTTTCACAATTGTTATACTTAATATTTAAAAAAGCTACTTAGGAAAGTAATTAATGTACTCTACGTTTTCTATTTTTAATATAATCCTCGAAAATAAACCCACCTAAATTATCCAAGCCTGAAAAATAAGCTTTTCCTTTATTTGCTTCGGTCATTTCACGGACAAAGTGTTGCAAATAAGGATCCGATGCGATCATAAAAGTGGTGATAGTTATTTTTTCTCTTCTGCATTTAACTGCTTCATCTAGTACTTTATTAACAATTTTTCTATCTAATCCGAAGCTGTTTTTATAAAGTTTACCGTTTTCAAACATACAAGAAGGTTTCCCGTCGGTAATCATGAAAATTTGCTTATTCGCAAACTTTTTGCGTAGCAGAATATGACGTGCTACTTCTAATCCCTGCTTTGTATTAGTGTGATATGGACCCACTTTCAAGTATGGTAAATCTTTCACTGAAATATGCCATGCTTCATTGCCAAAAGCCACAATGTCTAATGTATCTTTTGAATAACTACGCATGATTAATTCAGACAGAGCCATTGCAACTTTTTTTGCTGGAGTGATTCTATCCTCACCGTATAGAATCATGGAATGGCTTAGATCTATTAAGAGTACTGTAGAAACTTGTGTGTGATAATCTGTTTCATATACCTGTAGATCGTCTTCCGATAAATTCAATGCATCAATACTACTATGTTTAAGCATGTTGATGATGGTACCGGTATTATCAAGATTGACAAGCTCTTCATGACCATTCCATGGGCGTGTTTCTGATTGCCGCTCTACTCCAGATCCATAGAAATTAGTTTTATGGTCGCCTTGTCCGCCTTTTCGTAAACTACTAAATATCTCATTTAGTGAGCGTTCACGTAGACTCTTTTCAGTCTTGGGAGTAATTATCATGGTACCAGTATCATCATCTTGATTTATATATCCCTTATCGATTAGATCTTGAATAAAATCTGCTAAGCTATATGTTTCCTCAAAACTTTCGGTTATTTCATACTCCTTATCAATATTTGTTAACCATTTCAGTGACTGGGATACATCTCCACTAGCAATAGTTAACAGTTGTTGAAATAAATCCAACAAGGTTTCAAATGGGTTCTTACCTGAGATAGGTTTTACATGTTTCCAATGCGTATATTTATATTCCATATTAATGTAACCATTTATGAATTCTAACTCGTTCCTCACATAGTTCATCTAAACAATATTTTTAGCTCAATTATGAAACTATTGGCCTTATGAGTAGACTGGATATTGAACAAAGACTATGGAAGGAAGGCTATGACCGTATTATGGGACTAGACGAAGTTGGAAGAGGTTGTTTGGCAGGTCCAGTAGTGGCAGCTGGGGTTATTTTAGATCCAAACAATCTCATAGAAGGAATACAGGATAGTAAAAAGTTATGTTTGTCTGAACGCAGGCGTCTATCTAAACAGATAAAAAAAAAGGCACTCTATTGGACTATTCAAGAGGGTGATTTAGCAATGATAGACCGACTTAATATACTTTGGGCTAGTTTAGAAACAATGGATATGTGCGCTACTTCTGAAGGTGCTAATCCTGATTATTTATTAGTAGATGGCAATCGCTATGTTCAAACACCTCTTGCGCATCAATGTGTTGTAAATGGAGACAATAAGAGTGCGTCAATAGGTGCTGCTTCTATTATTGCCAAAGTGTACCGAGATGAACTCATGGCTAGCTTGCACCTAGAGTATCCAGAGTATGAATGGAATCAAAATGTTGGATATCCAACCAATACTCATAAACAAGCTTTAAAAAATTTTGGTTATAGTCCTCATCATCGAGTTAGTTTTTGTTTAGGAACTACTAAGGCCCACCCACCTAAACTGTAAGTGCTTGAAGATTTTTAAAAATTATTCTTAAAGGATTCATTTTTAAAGCCTCGATTTGAGGCTAGGATTTTAACCCCCATTGGTAGCGTCATAAAAATTAGTACATCTTTATTAACTGTAGATACTGAGCTCTCGTTTATATAAATCCATGTTTAAACAGATCGCGAGCATAAGTGTATTTGCTATAAATGCAGAGCCACCATAACTAATGAAAGGCAGGGGAATACCTATAACAGGTAATAGTGCTGTTGCGCTTCCAACATTGATAAAAAAATGCACAAAATAAACCGCAGCTATGCTCAATGTGACCAATTGAGCAAAAGGGTTTTTGTGATTAATCGATAATTGTAACAAACGAAGTAAGAAAAGCATGAAAACTAAGATCAATATAGAAGCGCCTAAGAAACCAAACTCTTCTCCGACTACACAAAATATAAAATCTGTCCACTGCTCAGGCAAAAAGCGTAATTGAGTTTGAGTACCTTCAAGAAAACCTTTTCCAGTCCATCCACCAGAACCAATTGCTGTTTTAGCCTGTATTACATTCCATCCAGCTCCGGTTGGATCATACGAAGGATTAGTAAAAGCAATTACGCGAGCAACTTGATGAGGTTGGAGTATTTTTGTCAATGCCAATTGTACCACAACCACAGTTGCAGAGCCCATAATTACAGAAACAATTGTAAGCCATTTTGATCGTTGTAATAAAAATACTCCAGCAGTAATGATACCCATTGCAATGAGACCATATATCCAGCTAAATACACTCAGATATAGAATGATTGCGGGACTAATCATTAATAAAGCTACACCATAGGGTAGCCCTGACCAAAATAAAATGACTGGAATTAGAGCCATAAATATGATAGCAGTACCAAAATCATTCTGTGCAATTACTAAAAGTGTTGGCACAAAAATAATTAGAAAACTAACTAAGGCATAGCGTATTTGTTCTAAACCTATATTTCGTCTAGAGGTTAGAAAATTTGCGGCTGCTAATATAGTAGTGATTTTCATAAATTCACTCGATTGTAATCCAAAACCACCGAATCGTAACCAGCTTTTTGCCCCATTAATCTCTTGACCAAAAAATAAGGTACAGACCATTAAAAGAAGGGAAGCGGTATAGGCTAAATATGAGAAATTCTTGAAGATAGTGGGGTTGATGAATTGAATATAAATCAGTAAGCCCAATGAAAATCCAACAAATAAAAGCTGCTTCCAGAAGTTATTTTGAATGAATCTAGGTAGAAACTCGGAAACCGGACCTTGAGTCGCGCTATAGACAGCTATAAGTCCTATGATACTTAATCCAACCCATAGAAAGACACTCATCCAATCTAAATCTTTTTGTATTGAAGCCATAGATTATTCAGCAGTTTGGTTAGCATTGTCATCTCGGGGTTCCCAATTTTTTACATAATTATAAATATTATTACTATATGCGCCTCGTAAATAATATTCATGTAACAACCGAGCAATAGGCGCGGCCGAAATAGAGGCAAAACCAGCATTTTCTAAAAAAACCGTAACAACAATTTCAGGGTAATCAAAAGGAGCGAAAGACGTGAACCAGCCATGGGAGTATCCATGTGGATTTTGGGCAGTTCCGGTTTTTCCTGCAATGGCTAGGAAATCATTTTTTACATAGAATCTACCGTTTCCTCGCTGTACTACACCGCGCATTCCATTTTTAACTAAATCTAAATGTTCTTTTTGGACCCATTCAATTTTCAATGGGTCCTTTTTATTTGGAAAAATAGTTAAATAAGGGGTTTCTAGTTGTTCTACTAGGTATGGGGTAATTTTATACCCTCCATTGGATATTGCACTTGTCATAGTGGCTATTTGAAGAGGTGAGACGGACATAACCCCCTGCCCAATTCCTAGATTAATTAAATCACCTAAGCCCCATTTATTAACCCCAAACCATCGATTTAAGAACGCACTATCTGGAATAATACCCGTGGTTGCACTGGGTAAATCAATTTCTAGATCCACCCCAAGGCCAAAATCTTTCACTCGTTCACTCCAAATATTCAATCTACCTGAACTTGCAAAATCATCCATCAACTTGTAGAAGTAAGTATTAGATGAATAGGTTATTGCTTTTTCTAAATCATAATCTCCTTTGGGTGCTATATCGCGATACAATCGACCACGTTGATAGCCCCCCGTATTCGGAATATTAGTTGTGGATGTTATCAGTCCCTCTTCTAAGCCAATTAAGCCCATAAGAGGTTTAAAAGTAGAGCCAGGTGGTTGCCGGCTTGATACGGCTCTGTTGAAGAGTGGCCGAGTTGAATCACTATTTATCTGAGCCCAATAGGCTCGATCGAGTCGGCCTGCGAGTCTATCAACTTGATAGTTAGGGGAACTTACCATAGCTAATATAGCCCCAGTATTGGGATCCATAACAATAATTGCTCCTGTTTTATCAATCATTAAGTCCTCTGCAAAAGCTTGTAAATCAGCATCAATAGTAGTGATTATATTAGCTCCTTCAATGGGATTAGTACCTTCATTTTCAACCACAAATGAACCTAATGCTTGTCCA
>MDTG01140686.1_pt1 | contig 11123 bp, 7 predicted proteins | sample 811421 | NCBI WGS metagenome assembly MDTG01 (sample SAMN05326645, study PRJNA326480) | marine metagenome | isolation source: seawater | place: Pacific Ocean: South East | collected 2011
ATAAAACACCAAAGACTGGCCCAAAATTAGATAACGCAGGAAACACTCCCTTAACAGCTGCAAAAGCTTGGTTTGCTTGAAACATATTACCCCCCCCCACAGAACCTCCGACACATAAAATAGCAAATAAAATTGCTAATATCCGTCCTAGTAAATGCAGGTTTTTTTTAGCCAATCCATCTCTCAAGTAATACATAGGTCCACCAGAAACAACTCCCTTTGAATCAACAACTCTATACTTCACCCCTAAAGTACATTCAACAAACTTGGATGACATACCTAAAAGACCTGCAATAATCATCCAAAATGTAGCACCTGGACCACCTAAACTTATGGCAATAGCTACTCCTGCGATATTACCCAAGCCAACAGTTCCTGAGAGTGCTGTTGTCAGTGCTTGAAAATGAGAAACTTCACCGATATTATTAGGGTTATGGTAATCACCTTTAACTAATGACAAAGCGTGCTTAAAACCCCTGAAATTTACAAAGCTCATTTTAATTGTAAAAAAAACTGCACCAAAAATAAGCCAAATTACAATGAAGGGAATATTTTTATCTTGACCAAATGGCTTAGTAATATCATAAAATATTACACTACCTATTTTGTCTACAATAGGTGAGAAAAAATTATTTATATTTTTAGAGAAAATATTTATTTTATTTGGAAACCCGTGCTTTAAAACAAACTTTTTATCCCCTTCTGCGAGAACTAGTAGTTTTTTATTTGCTTCCAATATAGAAAAATACCGAATAGTATCCACGGGATTAATATATTGGAATACCAAAATATCATTTAGCAACTCCCAATTACCATTAGCATGAATATAATCTACTTGATATTGAAAACTCCCATCTTTGTTTAAATTTAAAAAATCTGTCAAATTAATATCCAGGCTAATGCCCGAAACAGATTCGTAAGAATACTCTTTTTGCAATAAATTATCAAATTTATTTTGGGAATAAAGACCAGTATTAAATAACACTAAAATTGAATAAAAAATTAACAAAATAAATGAAGGTTTAAAGAGTTTTTTTTTCATAATATCTGACTTAATGCATTTTTTAATTTAGTTGGCTGAAAATTTAAATCTTTTATTGCTTTATCAATACACAAACTAGAGTTTCTAGGTCTATCAGCAATTTGATTTAATTCTATGGATTTTATTTGTTTTATCCTGCCATGATCAATATCTAAACAATTTACAATATTACAAACAATCTCAAAAATAGATAAGCATTCTCCGCTTGAAATATGGTAAATACCATATTTTTTTAAATTTATAACCTGAAAAATTGCAAATACTAAATCTAAAATAAAAGTAGGAGTTCTATATTGATCATTCACTATTTTTAAATCTGTATTGTTTTTTAATTGCTCTAAAGACCAGGTTAAAAAATTTTTCCCACCTATGCCATATAACAAAGAAGGTCTTAATATCGTATATAAAATATTGCTTTTTTTTATTAAACACTCTGCCTCTAATTTGGATTCACCATAAATATTAACCGGTTCACAAACATCATCTTCAGCATAAAAACTATTCAGACCTTCAAAAACAAAATCAGTAGATATTTGAATAAAGTGAATGTTGTTTTTTTGCACATAAGGAATAAAGTTTTTAATACTTTTTGAATTAACAGCAAAGCATTTTTTTTGATTTTTTTCACAAAAATCAACATTAGTTATAGCAGCTGAATTAACAATAAAATCAGGTTGAAATTGATCAAGTACTTGCACACAATCCTGAGTATTTGTAATATCTAAATTAATATATTTGTGACCGTGAGTAATGTTTGTTTGATCAGGACCTACATCAGTAGCAATTACATTAAATTTATGTTGAGATAAAAAAAAACTTAATTTCTGACCTAAAAAACCATTAGCACCTGTAATTAAAACTGTAGAATTTTTCACTTATAAATCTTAATTTTTAATTTTATTACACAATGTTGTATTGCTGCAACAATAATTGCATCTCTTTTTGAATTTCAACAGTTACACTATTAACTTTTTTTCCAAAATCATTACCTGAACTAGCATATATAATTGCCCTGGACATATTGACCAACAAACCAATATTTTTATTTAATCCATTTTTACAAACTATCTTCATGTCGCCTCCCTGAGCACCAACTCCAGGCACCAAAAAGAAATGATTGGGCGCCTTCTTTCTAATTTCTAACATTTCATCAGTGCGTGAAGCACCAACAACAAACATTATATTATTTTCATTACCCCACTTACTAATTTCAGTAATTAACTCAATATATAAGGGCTGTCCTGATGAGGTAGAGATATTTTGAATAGCTGAAGCACCTGAATTAGAAGTAGCAAGTAATATAATAGCACACTTATTTTTTCTTAAAAATGGCTTAACTGCATCAACACCCATGTAAGGAGAAATTGTAACTGCATCAAAATCAAAATAATCATAAAAAGTATCTGCATACATACTAGCTGAATTAAATATATCAGATCTTTTTGCGTCAGCTATTTTAAAAAAATTCTCTGGTATATATTTTAGTGTTTTTTCTAAACTCTCTAAACCTTTAGGACCTAATTTTTCATAAAAAGCAAGATTCGGCTTATAGGCGACACAATAATCCTTAGTAGCATCAATAATAATTTTATTAAATTCAAAAATGGGATCATCATACTTTAAAATATGTGAAGGAATGCGATTTAAATCTGGATCTAAACCTACACATAAAAAAGACTTCTTATCTCTTATTGCACTTTCTAATTTTATAAAATTCATTTTATCCAGTTTTTAATTTTTCAGCATTTTCTGCGATTTGTAACTCTTCAATCAACTTTTCAATATCACCATTAACAATTTCACCTAATGAATATAAAGTTAATCCTATGCGATGATCAGTTACACGACCTTGAGGATAATTATAAGTTCTAATTTTATCAGATCTGTCACCTGTTTTAACCATAGTTTTTCTTTGACCTGCAATTTCTTCATTTCGTTTTTTTAGCTCAATATCATATATTCTAGAACGTAAAACCTTAAGAGCTTTTGCATAATTTTTAATTTGTGATTTTTGATCCTGGCACTGCGCAACCACTCCTGTGGGAATATGAGTTAAACGAACAGCAGAATAAGTGGTATTAACTGACTGACCACCTGGTCCAGAGGAACAATAAGTTTCTTTCTTTATATCACTTTCTTTTAATTCTATATCAAAATCTTCAACCTCTGGCAAAACAACTACACTGGCAGCAGAAGTGTGTACCCTGCCTTGTGTTTCTGTTTGAGGAACTCTCTGTACTCTATGAACACCTGATTCATATTTTAGGGATCCATATACATCAGTTCCTGAAACACTAAAAATAATTTCTTTAAATCCCCCCGAAACCCCTTCACTAAAATCCATCAATTCCTGTTTCCATTTTCTTGAATCAATAAATTTAGTATACATACGGAATAAATCTCCAGCAAAAATACTAGCTTCATCTCCGCCAGCTCCTGCCCGAATTTCAACTACTGCATTTCTGGAGTCATCCGGATCTTTTGGAACAAGTAAAATTTTTATTTCATTCTCTAATTGTTCTTTAATATCTGATGATTCTTCTAAGTCAATTTTTGCTAACTCTTTTAATTCAGAATCATTTTCATTTTTCAAAATATCCTTAGCTTCACTTATATTATTAATAATTGAAATATATTTATCAATCGTTGCAACAATAAGACCTAGTTCTTTATACTCTTTGTTAAGTTTGATATATTGCGGCATATCAGATATAATCTCTGGATTTACTATCATCTCAGAGACCTGTTGAAATCTATCTTTAATAGCATTTAATTTATCAAGCATACAATTAATATATAATTGAACCCTCAGGAGATTCAATTGTTAGTTTTTTAGAATCTGAACGCACAACATGCCCAACAACCTGTGCATCTAAATTAAAAGAATTAGCAATTGCAATGATTTCATTTGCGATATTCTTTTTAACATATAACTCCATCCTGTGCCCCATATTAAAAACTTTATACATCTCACGCCAAGAAGTATTCGACTCTTTCTTTATTAAATTAAATAATGGTGGAACAGGAAACATATTATTCTTCACCACATGTAATTTGTCTATAAAGTGTAAAATTTTAGTTTGGCCACCGCCAGTGCAGTGAACCATTCCTGAAATGTGAGATCGATAATGATCAAAAATCTTCTTGACTACGGGTGCGTAAGTTCGGGTTGGAGATAAAACTAATTTACCTATTGTATGATTATCTAACTTGTCAAAAATAGATCTAGAGCCACTATACACAAATTCAGGATCAATCAATGGATCAAAACTTTCCGGAAAATCCTTACCTATATCACTATGAAAAATATCATGTCTGGCTGAGGTAAGACCATTGCTACCAATACCTGAATTATATGCTGACTCATATGTGGTTTGGCCCGATGATGACAAACCAATAATTACATCACCATCCTCGATATTAGAATTATTTATAATACTATCTTTATTAATCCTGGCTACGACTGTATTATCAACAATAATTGTTCTTACGAGATCTCCAACATCAGCTGTTTCACCACCTGCAGAAAAAATATTAATACCCCAGGATTTATATTGTTTAATTAAATCCTCCGTTGCATTAATTATAGTAGAAACTACATCTCCATTTATCAAATTTTTATTACGACCAATCGTAGATGAAAGAATAAAATCATCAACCACACCCACACATAATAAATCATCAATATTCATAACAAGTGAATCTTGTGCAATGCCTTTCCAAACAGAAAGATTCTTAGTTTTTTTCCAATAAATGTAAGCTAACGAGGATTTTGTTCCAGCACCATCAGCATGCATAACTAAAGCATAATCCTCATCACCACTCAGATAATCAGGAATAAGTTTGCAAAATGTATTTTTAAATAAACCTTTATCTATGTTCTTAATGGCATTATGGACATCTTCCTTGTTTGCAGACACACCTCTTTTTAGATATTTTTCTTCCATACAAATAGAAAAAAGAGTATCCAAGGATACTCTTTTATATGATATTATTTTTTATATTTTTAACAATCAGTTAATTAATTTGTTGAATAAAATTTCCTTTTGCATCCAATGGAATAACATTACCCTTCTCATTAATCATTGCACGTTGAGGACCTTTTTCTTCCCCTTGATTTGGATTATCCTTTAACCATTGTTCAAAATTATCACTCAAAACTTTAAAATCAGTTCTACGATTTCTCTGATGCGCATATTCTTGCTGTCTTTTTGATCTTAATTTAAAAATATAATCTTTATTTAGAGTTCCTGGATTCAAGCCACCCTCTATTTCTTCAAGTACAACAGGTTCCGTAGACGCCATACCAATTGGAACAAGTCTATCAGGATCAACACCCTTTTCGACTAAATAATCAACACAACTTTTTGCACGATCATATGAAAGCCTGACATTTAAAGTATCACTACCTCTTAAGTCTGTATGCGATCTTAATTCAACTACTACATTAGGCCAATCATTATTTAACAATGAGGCAAGTGAATCTAATTCCTCTTTAGATTCTTCTCTTAAATCATATTTACCTAAATCAAAAAGAACACTTTTTAAAACTAATGGACGTCTCATAGTTCTCATTTCAAATTCTCTGTACATAGGGTATAATAAATGTCCTTGCTGGTATCCACATCCTTTTTTTGTAGGGTCATCTTCTTCTATATACTGACAGTCACGATTACTTATATTTTGTGTTGAAACAGTTGTGTCTACTTGTTGAAAAAACCAATCTTTATTCACAATAATTCTATAATTTTCATCTTCCTCAAAGTTACATTCATCAAATGAAAAATCACCAAATCCATCAGTATGCGCTATTTTACTACCCGAAGAAGAAGTTCCAACCAACTCAACTTGAGCACCTTTTATTGGAGAACCATCTGCAACATCTGTGACGCGTCCAGAAAGATTAAAGAAAATCTGTTGTTTGTCAAAATAATAAATATCCATTTTTCCCTTACTTTTCCATTTGTTACCAATTCTATTAGAAGAAAAATAACCCTTTAACTCTGGTTCTGAATCTCCTTGTGGGTTTTCAAAAGTAATTCCAAAATCATCATAACAAGTATTAACAGGATATTGTAAGTTTTCAGACTCATTAAACATGTGTGATGATTTTCCATTATATGTAGAATTATATTCGGCTTTATAAATATCTAAGCCCCCCATTCCAGGTCGACCATCAGAGGAAAAATATAAATTTTTAGTATAACCACTAAAAACAGGAAATCCTTCATTACCAGAACTATTGATATTAGGACCTAAATTTTCCGGCTTACCCCAAGATTTACTTCTTCGATCATAATGACTGACATATATATCAGTCCCCCCCATACCACCTGGTATTTCAGCAGAGAAGAATAAGCTTTTTTCATCGGGACTTACAGACGGACCATGAACATCCACCAACGTATCAATAGGGATGACCTCCATACTTACGTCTCTGAATTTTTTACCTCTAAAAGTAGCAGAATATATTCTACGTCCTTGATATTTGTTTTTTTGAAAAATTGCTCTTGTAAAAAACATCTTATTTCCTCTTTTATTAAAGGATACGACTCCTTCTTCTGAGTTTTTTAAATTAACAACTTCGTCTAAACCTAATGTGTCCTGATTGCTTAAAGTTTGTTTATCCCATTCGGGAGGAGTAATAGTTTTACTAGACCTTTTTCTAGATCTTTTATCTTTAGATTTTGTAATTATGAAAATATCAGTAAAATACTGACCTGTGATATGATTTGTGTTTTTACCCAAAACACCTTCTCTGGATGAAGTAAAATATAACTCTTCGTTTTTTTTTCCTTTCAAAAATGGCGCAAAGTCATCCGCCTTAGAGTTAATGTCTGATCCAGCATTCACAACACGATACTTGCTACCATCTCTAATCCATTGTTTTGTTAATTCTAAAGACTCTAGTGCAAGCGCCCCTTTAGGATTCTCAGGATCCAAGTTTATAAAAGTTTCGTATTCTTCTTGAGCTTTTTCAAAACGCTCCATTGCCTTATAACATTCTGCTAAATAATAGTGAACCATAGGATTTGAATATCTCATTTTAATAGTTCTTCTCAAGTTGTTTTCAGCTTTTTTATAATCACCCAAAAAGAAATAACACTGAGCCAACTTAAAGCCAATTTCATTTTTCTCAGACCTATCGTTGGATCTCTGATATGCACGTTTAAAAATAACCTCAGCTTTACTATACTCTGCTCGATCAAAAGCCTTATTCGCCTTTACAAAATCACCTGAGTTTTGAGAATATACAATAGAACCTAAGAAAATGAAAACGGGGAGTATATATTGTCGGATTTTCATATATTTTTTTTTTATTACAATAAGATTTACTGCAATTTAACAATTATTTCCTATACGGAAAAAAAAAGACACAATAAGACTAACTCACAGACTCTACTGTATCAATCATCATAGCAACAATTCTATATGGATCTGCATTTGATGCTGGTCTCCTGTCCTCTAAATACCCCTTCCAGTTATTAGAAGGCATAGATATTGGAATTCTAATTGAAGCACCCCTATCAGAAACGCCATAACTAAATTTATCAATTGATTGAGTCTCGTGTAATCCAGTTAAACGTTGTTCGTTACAGGACCCATATATTGCAATATGCTCAGAATGTTTGTTACCCAAAGCATCACAAATAGCTTCGATATAATCCTTGCCACCAACCTCTCTCATTTGTTTGTTTGAAAAATTACAATGCATTCCTGAACCATTCCAATCACCCTGAACAGGTTTAGGGTGAAATTCAATACCAACACCAAACTCCTCTGTAACACGATGCAAAAGATATCGAGCTATCCATAAATCATCACCCGCAGCATATGGATCAGTTCCTAAAACCTGGAACTCCCATTGTCCCAATAAAACTTCGGCATTGATACCGGTAATACTTAACCCTGCTTCTAAACAAATATCTAAATGCGCCTCCACTATTTCACGGCCAGCAACATTTTTATTTCCAACAGAACAATAATACATTCCTTGAGGATTAGGAAAACCATGATCAGGAAAACCCAATGGCCTAGCTCCATCCATTAGAGTATATTCCTGTTCAAAACCAAACCAGTAATCATCATGCCCTTTCTTAATTTGAGATCGTGTATTTGATGCATGAGACGAACCATCTGGATTCATAACTTCACATAAAACTAAATAAGCATTTAATCGTCCTGGGTCTCGGTACATCCTAACAGGTCTAAGGACACAATCAGAAAAGCTTCCTTCTGCCTGCTGAGTAGAACTACCATCAAAAGACCAGCTAGGTATTTTAGCAATATCCTCATCAAATTCATCAAAATTCAGAACTTTTGTTTTACTTCTTAGATTAGCTTCAGGCATATAACCATCTAGCCATATGTATTCAAATTTAAATGCAGTCATTAATAAAATTATTTTAAGTTATTATGTTAAATCATTATCTATTGTTTGCAATAGCACAACACAACAGTGTAAAATCTGAATTAAATTTATTGTATATATAATATATATGTATTATAAAATATAGTTTTTTATTAACATATCATATGATTTATTAACATAACAAGAGGCGGTAAAGAACGAACTTAACAAGTATTATTCTAAATCAAAATCACGATACAAGTCAGATAAAGAACGCTTTATTTTATAAAAAAATCGACCAAAATCTCGCATTAATGATGGGAAATTATTGGGACCAAAAAAAATGAGATATACTATAAAAACTAATGCAATTTCTGAAAAACCTAAATTTAAGATTAAAAAATGCATACAAAAGATTTAACACTAATTAGTCTCATGCTTTGTAGTATCATACATTATTGGCGATGCAATAAATAGAGATGAATATGTACCTACAATTACACCTGTCATAATAGCAAACATAAAACCTCTTACCATTTCACCACCAAAAATAAAAATTACTAATAACACAAAAAAAGTAGTTAACGAGGTATTGATAGTTCTACTCAAAGTACTATTCAACGCTCTATTAATTACATCATTTCTATCTCCTGCTTTTATAGCTAAATATTCACGAATTCTATCAAATACAACCACTGTATCGTTTAAAGAATAACCAATTACTGTTAAAATTGCTGCTATAAATGCTTGATCAATCTCTAAAGAAAATGGTAAAATTCCATAAAAAATCGAAAAAATGGACAGTAAAATCATAACATCATGAAACACAGCCATGATAGCACCTAAACTATATTGCCATTTTTTAAACCTAATTAATATGTATATAAAAATTAAAATCAAAGAAAATAAAATTGACCAAAATGCTGATTTTTTAATATCATCTGCAATGGTCGGACCAACTAACTGAGAACTTAAATAAGGGGCGCCTGTTTTATCATCAATAAGAAATTGATTTTCATTATTTTCAGCAAATAATGATAAACCTTGATATAATTTTTGCTCAACTAAAGTATCTGCTGAAAGATCCTCTATTAAATAATTTGTTGTGATTTTCACTTGATTACTTTCTCCAAAAGTTTTAACCTCTGGATATAGTTTTAAATTATTTTCTGTAACAAAAACATCTCCAAGATTATTTCGCAAGTCTGCTGTAACAACTGAATGATCAAATCTAACCACGTAAGTCCTACCACCCTGAAAATCAACACCTTGATTAAGCCCCTTAGTAAACAATGAGCACACACCTACTACAATAATCAAAGATGATAATATATAATAACGCTTTCTATTAGACAAGAATGAAATATTCATATTAGTAAATGCATTCTTTGTGAAAAAGTTTGAAAATGTAATAGTTTTTTTAGAATTTATACGTGATTCAAAAATCAATCGAGTAATAAATATTGCACAAAACAAAGAAGTTAAAATTCCAATAATTAAAGTGGTAGCAAATCCTTTAATAGGACCAGAACCAAAATAAAACAAAACTACACCTGTTAAAAGAGTTGTTAAATTAGCATCAATAATTGAACTATAAGCTTGTTGATATCCATCTCTAATAGCTAATGTTAAACCTTTTCCTTGTCTTAATTCTTCTCTAATTCTTTCATAAATTAAAACATTAGCATCAACCGACATACCAATAGTTAATACAATACCTGCAATACCTGGTAAGGTTAAAACACCTCCCAGACCAGATAAAGCACCGAAAATAAAAAACATATTAATAACTAAGGCAATATTAGATGCAATTCCTCCATACATATAATAAAAAATCATGTATATCAAAACAAAACCCAATGCTATTAAAAATGACTTATAACCAGCAGAAATAGCCTCTGCACCTAATGAAGGACCAACAATAGATGATTGAATGATTTTAGCAGGCGCTGGAAGTTTACCTGCCTTCAAAATATTAGCTAAATCTTGGGCTTCATCTAGAGTAAAATTTCCAGAAATCACTGAACTTCCACCTGATATTTCAGCATTTACAACTGGGAATGAATATACATAATCGTCTAAAACAACAGCTACAGATTGACCGATATTTTCTCTTGTTATTTTTTGCCACAATCTAGAGCCACTTCTATTCATTCTCATATTAATCTGTGGATTTCCAAATTGATCAATATCCTGATTTGCATCAACAATGACATCTCCTGATAATCTTGCTTTATCCTCTCTATTTGACTTTATTGCAATTAATCTCACTCTTTCATTATTTTCATCAAAGGGCTTCGCTTCCCACAAAAACTTAATATTTCTAAATTCATTTGGAAGTAACGCTACTACATCCTTATCATTAAGATAGGAATTTACATTAGCAGTATCTTTAATTAAAGAAGATCCAACTACAGGACCAGGAATAATTAAAGGTGTATTTGTATTGGGATCTAATTGAATGGAGGGAGTTAAAATATCAAATAAAGTATTACTGTTATTTTCAAGACTATCCTCTTCAAAACCATCTATCAATAAATCATTATCAAGATTGTCAGAATTTGGAATACTAGAACTTATGTTTCTTTCATTTAAAACTAAATTTGCTTCTTGAAAAAAATTAATTAAATCACTATTATCATACGTCTCCCAAAATTCTAACACTGCTGCACTTTGTAATAATTTTTTTACTCTTTCCACATCTTTAACACCTGGCAATTCAACAATAAT
>MDTG01222793.1_pt1 | contig 11123 bp, 10 predicted proteins | sample 811421 | NCBI WGS metagenome assembly MDTG01 (sample SAMN05326645, study PRJNA326480) | marine metagenome | isolation source: seawater | place: Pacific Ocean: South East | collected 2011
CACTTACATCAATGTCTGTGTTTCCTAATTTTCTATATTTCATCTTAAATTTTTTAAAACATCTTGAATTTGACAGATTTATAGCGATATTAGTATATAATAAAAGGAGAATTTATGGCTTTAGACTTTAATCAAAGATCTTTTTCAAAAACAGTAGATCAAGCAGCTATTGATGAGGGCTTGAAAGCTTATATGCTTAAGGTCTACAACTATATGACTACTGGGTTAGTCCTTACAGGCTTTATAGCTTATTTTTTTGGGAAGGCATCTATTGTAACATCCGAGACAGGTCAAATTTTAGGTTTCACTCAAGTTGGTGCTTTGTTATTCGGATCTCCACTTTCTTGGATTATAATGTTGGCACCTTTAGGCTTTGTATTTTATTTAAGTGCAAGAATAAATAAAATGTCTGCCTCAGCTGCACAAATAACATTTTGGTTGTTTGCATCAATTATGGGGCTTTCATTAGCATCAATTTTTATTCAGTTTACTGGTACCTCTATTGCAAGAGTTTTTTTCATTACCGCAGGTACATTTGGTGCTATGAGTATTTACGGATACACCACTAAAAGAGATTTAACAAAGCTTGGTGGTTTTTTATTCATGGGACTTATAGGAATAATATTAGCAAGTATCGCAAATTTTTTCTTCCAAAGTGGTCCATTAGCATTTGCTATATCTGTAATTGGAGTTTTGGTTTTTGTTGGCTTAACAGCATATGATACACAAAATATTAAAAATATGTATTATAGGGGTGATAACGAGGAAATTGGTTCAAAAAAAGCCCTGATGGGTGCATTGAAACTTTATTTAGATTTTATAAATTTATTTATTTTGCTACTTCAATTATTTGGACAAAGAAGATAAAATTTTTAAAAAATATTATTTACAGACCCAGTCTTTAAAAGACTGGGTTTTTATTTTACGAAAAAAAATATGAAATAAAAATGAATAAAATTATTGAAATAAATAATTTAATCAAAGAATTTCAATTTGGTAATAAAGAAAAGTCCTATAAAAAATTACTTCAAATTTTATCTGAAGAAAAAGAAGATCTACTTCTAAGATTTAATGTGGCCGTCATTGAACAGAAATTAAATTTAATAGAAGAGGCAAAATTAAATTATGAATACATATTAAAAAAAGAAGATAATATAAAGGCAATGGTAAACTTGTATAACCTTAATATTAAAGAAGAAAAATTTGAAAAATCATTAATATTAATTAATAAAATTTTAATGACTAATAATAGTTTAGAATTTGTATATAGAGATAAAGCTTTTGTATTACTAAAACTTGGTAAAGTAGAAGAGTGCAGAAAGATTTGCAATTATTTTTTATCTAAAAATAAAAGTGATATAGACATTCTAAACATAGTTGGTTTGACCTATTTAATTGAAAATAAATTTGATAAATCACGAAAATTTTTTGAAGATATTCTTAAGTACGACTCAACAAACATTAAAGCTATAAATTCACTTGGACGATTATATCAAGAAAAAAGAATGTCTTTTAAAGCTAAATGGTTCTATTTAAAAGGTCTAAAAATTAAGAGTGACTCTTATGAAATTTTAAATAATATTGCTGGATTTTATAGAGAAGAAGGAGAATATAAAAAGAGTATTAATTATTATTTAAAAGCTCAAAGAATTAATAAATTTAGTCCTAGCATTTTAGTTAATTTAGCTAAGTCATATTTTGATTTAAGTGACTTTGAAACATCAGAAAAATATGCTCTTAAGGCTTACTGTATTGATAAAAATAATTCAGAAACACAAAGGATTTTAGCTTTTATTTATTTTAGAAAACAAGATTATAAAAAAGGATGGATAAATCATGAAGGTAGGTTACAAACTTTTAAATTTAGAGATGCACACAATCTAAATAAAAAAGTTTCAAGTTTAATTTTAACAAATAAATCTCTTGATAGGAATAGTAATATACTAATTATGCGTGAACAGGGAATTGGTGATGAAATATTGTATAGCTCTATCTACGGTGATGCTCTTCTTGATCAGTCAAATATTAAAATTGAGTGTGATAAAAGGTTAATAAATTTATATAAAAGATCTTTTAAGAAATATGAAAATAAATTTTATGAACTGGGTGAAATATCTAATAATGAAAAAAAGTTAAAAGAAATTAATAGAATTGTTTTTGCTGGAAGTCTGGGTCGATTTTATAGAAATAGTAAAAGTAAATTTTTAAAAAAACCGTACTTGAAAGCAGATGAAAGAAAAATAAAAGATATAAAAGCTTATCTAAATAGTTATGATAAAAGATATAACATAGGTATATCTTGGAAAAGTTTTAAAAATAGGTATTCTAATGAAAAATCTTTGAGTCTTATCAGCCTGAAAAATGTTTTTAATATAAATAATTGTAATTTTATAAACTTACAGTACGGAGATGTAAGCTTAGAAGTTGATGAATTTTCAAAAAGGACTGGGTTAGATATTATCACCCTTCCTAAAGTGGATTTATATAATGATTTTGATAGTATTTCAGCACTTTTAATGAATCTTGATTTATTTTTAACAGTAAGTAACAGCACCGCACATTTAGCAGGCGCGTTAGGACTAAAAACTATTGTGATAAAACCATCAAATCATGCATTATTTCATTATTGGAATCAATCAAATGATCGAACACCTTGGTATAATTCAATAAAGTTAATTGATAGGCATTTATTAAAAAATAAAAATTTTGCAAAAGAACTGTTGATTAATTAAAATTAAATTTTTTTTTAAGATAGTCATCCCTTTCCAAAATCCAATCTTCAGCGAACTCAACATTTTCCCATTGTTTGAACCAAGGACCACCTCTTGTATAATGTATTGCAAAAGGTTTATTTTTGTTATTTTTAGAGGTCCAGCCCTCTAACCAATTCCATCTTTCATCTAAAGATCCAATCTCTTTGTCTTTGCACCATTTAAATTGATGTAAATATGCGCCTGTTTCATTGTTAACTCTTTCAACTGATAATTTTTTTGTGCTAGGATGTGCACAATTAAATATTATGAAACTTGACCAATTTTTTCTTGGGTAAATTGATTGTATTTTTCCATCCATTTTATTTTTTTCTTTTGGTGAATAATCGTGTTTAACACAATATAAAGCTTTAGAGTCATCTAGGTTCTTAGTTAAATCTATAACATCTGCTAAAAAAACAAAGTCACAATCACAGAATACGGCCCATCCTTTATAATTCATTAATTTAGGTACTAGAAATCTAGTGTAAGTAAATTGCGTAGAAGCTAATGGATCAACTGATCTAGTATAAAGTTTTTTAGAAATTAGCTCATCTAGTTTTAAAGATAAGACATTTACATGTGAAGAAGCTCTTTTAAGTAAAGAAAATTTACAAACCCTGTATGCTATATCTTCTTTTGGATCATACCCTATAAAAAAGTTAATTTTCATATTAAGTTAGTTTATTGTTTAAAATTTTAGAATTAGATAAAATAAGAGAATTGAAATAGCCAGAATTTGATAAACTACTCCATTCATTCTGTGACTGGTTAGTAACTTTGCAAATCCAAAGATTTTCTACAAGGGAGTTTTCTGATCTCATAATCCATGCATCACTTTTTTGTTTATTACTGTTTTCACCAAGTTCAATATCTGCCATAAATAAACATATTTCTCTAGAAGGATTGGAGCCTATTAGTCCATCTATATTATCTCTTGCCGTTTTCCAATCACCTTTATTTATTGCAAAATATATTAACAGCTTCTTAGATTCATCACTGTTTTTACTATTTTTTATTATCTGATTAATAAAGTCTAAATTATCTAATTTATTATCTAAAATTATTTTGGATAATAAAATTCTGAACATAGAATTTGGATTTAAAGACCAATATTTTTTTATCATTTTTTTTAACAAACTTAAATTATTTGACTGTGCAATGAGTTCTAAATACAGACTTAAATAAGGAGGAAAATTTTTCTTTAGATCAATTGCCCTAGAAATGGACTTCATGGCATCCTTAATATTTGCATTTGATTGAATTTTTGCAATTTCATAATAAGCAATTGATTTATTTTCATTAGAAGTTTGTTTATTAATAATTTTACTTGTGTATGCTTTATCTGACATAGTTACTAATTGATTCCAGTTTTTTGTTTTAGCTACAACATATGTTATTGTTTCATATAGCCCTTCAATAGAAGGATTAATGCTAAATAATTTTTCACCATATATGAAAGCATGATGATAATCCTGATTTCGTAAATTTTGTTCCATCAAGCCTCTATATCCAAGTGCCTCTGTTTTTTTTGATTTAATCATAATTTCATAAACACCCGATAAGTCAGAAAATTTTTTCTCAATCTTATAAACTTCAGATTTTAAAAGCAGTGACAAGGATGGATCATCTTTTAAAAATGAATTCATTTTTTTGTGAAATTTAATAGCATTTTTATGATCCTTATTTGCAATGGAAATCATTGCTTCTACAAAATAACCATATCCTCTCTCTAATTTTTTATATCTATTTTTAAGAATATAATTGCTTATTGAAAATCTGGATTTAAAGAAAAGATAAATTATTAAAATAAAGATAAACAATACAATTAAAAATATCCCAACGAATATATTTGATGAAAATGTATACTTTAGATCGTTAATATCAAAAGAAACTAAAAATGAATTAGAAAAAATAAGGCTAACAATAGTTAATAAAAAAATTAATTGTATAAGAAATGTTATTAGTCTCAACATTAATTTATTTTTTTAATTGCCTCTATAAATTTAATATACTTATTAATCTCAAACAATGTTTGATGAAACACAGCATCATACTCGTCAATAGATTTAAGATTATCAAATGCTTTATAAATATTTTTGTTTTCAAGGTTATTTATAATTTCTTTCAGTAATAAAATCTGATTATTTGTAATATCATTTTCAGTTGATGGTGAAACATCTAAATAATTTAATATTATATTATTTAATAGTAGTCCTTCATTTTTACTAATAGTTTTTTTTAAGAATATATTAGTTTCTCTTTGAAATATATCTTTGAGATTTTTGTAACCTTTAAATGGATTATTATTTAATATCAGAATTTTTTCAAACTTATTTTGGTCATTTTTATCAGAAATTTTTTTTAAAAAATCGAGTTCGCGATTAAAATCAATATTATTTTCATATTTAATTAATATTAAATCTATTATTTCATTTTTTCCATCATTTATTAGATCTGGTTTTTTTTTAAGTTGATTAGTGTTTACTACTTGATTATTTTTTTTAATTTGATCAATATCTTTAGATAGACTTAAAAGATTATCGTTTATAATTTTAATATTTTTATTAATTTTTAATATATCATTATTTGTGTTTTTATTTTTAGAAAATGTTAATGCATTTTTTAAATCTTTTATAGCTGATTGAGTAAGTTTAACTTCTTCAGAAATATTTTTTATTAAGTCATGATTATTTTCAATGTTATTTTTTAGTTCATTTTGAATTAAGAAGTTATTCTTAGAAATTTTATTCTCATTTTGGTAGTTGATGAAAAATATATATAATAAAACTATTATGCATATTAGAAGAATCAAACTTATCGAAAGTTTAGAAAAAAGGTATAAATTTTCATATATTTTTTTCATATCTTTTTTTATCATGATTAGATTGTTGTTTCACAGAAGAAAATATTGTACGAAAAGACTATGCTAGTTTTTGCCACTGAAACATCCTGTGATGAAACCTCAGTTTGCTTAATGGAGGATCAAAAAATCATTGATCACATTATATTTTCACAAGAAATTCATAGAGTTCACGGTGGTGTAGTACCTGAATTAGCATCTAGGTCTCACTTGGAAAAGTTACAAGAGACTACCAAGAAGATATTCGACAAAAATGTATTTAAACCTGATAATATTGATATTTTTACAGCAACCTGTGGACCTGGTTTAATTGGCAGTCTTCTTGTAGGTTCAATATTTACAAAATCACTAGCATTAAGTGTTAGTAAACCATTTATGCCTATTAATCATCTTGAGGGTCATGTTCTTTCAACAAGTTTTAACAATAATATATTGTATCCTAGTTTAATATTGCTTTTAACAGGAGGCCATACACAAGTTTATTTAATGAAAAGTAGAAAAGAAATTAGTTTATTAGGTGAAAGTGTAGATGATGCAGTTGGTGAAGTTTTTGATAAAATTGCTAAAATTTTAGGATTGAGTTATCCAGGTGGGATTGAAATTGAAAACAAAGCTCAAAATGGTGATGAAAATTTTTTTATTTTACCAAAACCTCTTGTTAAAGAAAAAAATTTCAATTTCTCTTTTTCTGGTATTAAAACTTATACAAATCTTTTAACAAAAAAAAATAAAATTGATGATTTTTTTATAAATAATTTATCTGCTTCATTTCAAAAAACTGTTTCTGATATAATTATAACAAAAATTAAAACAGGATTAAGAATTTTAGGAAATGAGGGTATAAAAATTAAATCGCTTTCTGTTGTTGGGGGTGTCTCAAATAATAAATACATTAGAAAAAAATTTGAGGATTTTGTTGATCAAGAGGGTATAGAGCTGTACTATCCTATCAAAGAAATGATGAGTGATAATGCTGCTATGATTGCTTGGGCTTGTATTAAGAATTATAAAAAGAGAAAAAGTGATATATATTTTAAATCTCAGGCAAGGTTAAAAATAAATGAAAATTGGTAAACTAGGTTGTAATTTCTAATGCATTATTGGTTGTTAAAATCTGAACCTAGTGCATGGTCATGGGAACAACAAGTAAAAGAAGGTTCATCAATGTGGGATGGGGTAAGAAATTATCAAGCAAGAAATAATCTTAAAAAAATGAAGAAGGGTGATAAGTGTTTTTTTTACCATTCTGTTTCTGAAAAATCTATTGTTGGTATTGTTGAAGTTGTCAAAGAACACTATCCAGATCCAACAGATGAAAGTGGTAAATTTGTTGTAGTTGATGTCAAGGCAACAAAAAAACTTAAGAATATTGTATCCCTTGACCAAATCAAAAAAACAAAAAAATTGAGGGATATAGCTTTAATTAAACAAACTAGATTGTCAGTAATGCCAATTCATAAAGATGAGTGGCAAACAATAATTAAAATGTCACTTTAGTTTTTTTGATATGTCAGAACATATACTGTGGGTTGCTTCATATCCAAAAAGTGGCAACACTCTTTTAAGAGCCATTATTTCATCGTTATTTTTTACTAAAGATGGTCGTTTTAATTTTGAATTATTAAAAAAAATTGTACTTTTTGAAGAAATGAGCCGGTTATCATCATGTATTAATACTAGTCCAGATAAAATTAATTTAAAGAATAGTGAGGGCAAACTTAATTTAATTTACGAAAACTTTATTGAAATGCAATCTAAAGAAAATTTAGGTTTTAATGAAGATTTTGCATTTTTTAAAACTCATTTTAATGCAAATTACAGAGGTAAAAATTTTTTAATAAAAAATTTTATAAGAGGAATAATTTACATATATAGGGATCCGCGTGATATATGTATTTCTTGGGCTAAACACTCAAATATTTCTATAAAAGAAAGCTTAAAATTTTTATTAAATAATAAAGCATCAATAAACTGGAAAGACATAGAAAGTTATAAAGATTATAGTAAAAATACTCCTGTTTATTTATCAGATTGGGAAAATCATTTTTTGTCTTGGACAAACAATGAGTTAGATTGTCCTTTTTTTTTATTAAGTTATGAGAGCCTAGTATACGATAAAAAAAATACTATTTTAAAATTATTAGATTTTTTTAAGTATAACTTCAACATTGAAATTAATAACAAAAAAGAAAAAATAAATAACATTATTACTACTACGGATTTTGGCTATTTAAGAAAAATGGAAAAGAATATTGGATTTAATGAAGCTATAAAAAATAAATTTTTTGCTGTCGGACGAAAGGAGCAGTGGAAAAGAGGCTTAAATGATCGTGAAGTAAAAATGATAAACAATAAATTTGTTAAATCCATGAAAAACCTAAATTATCTATAAATTTTTATTAAAAAAATTGATGAGTTTTATAAAATACAAATTATGAGTTGAAGTTTGGATATTTTACAACTAGTCTATATAAAATGAAAATAATAAATAAGTGGATTAAAGAAGCAAAAATAAATAGTGATGAATATCAATCATTATATAAAGAGTCTATATCCGAAAATGATGATTTCTGGAGAAAAAATGCTGCGAGAATTGACTGGTTTAAAAAATTTTCAAAGGTAAAAAATATTAAATACTCAAAAGAAGATGTTAATATAAAATGGTTTGAAGATGGAACTTTAAATGCCTCGTATAACTGTATTGATAGGCATGCTAAAAAAAACCCTGAAGGTATTGCTATTATTTGGGAAGGAGATGATCCAAAAGATACAATAAAAATAACTTATAAAGATCTTTTAAAAAAAGTTTGTAAAGCTTCTAATGTATTAAAAAAAATTGGAGTTAAAAAAGGTGATAGAGTAACAATTTATTTGACAATGGTGCCTGAGCTTGCATACGTAATGCTTGCTTGTGCAAGGATAGGTGCTGTTCACTCAATTATCTTTGGTGGATTTTCTGCTGAGTCTATAGCTGGTAGAATAAAAGATTGTGGATCAGAGTTTGTAATTACAGCTGATGAAGGAGTTAGAGGTGGAAAAGTAATACCTCTTAAAAATACTGTTGATAAAGCATTAGATGTGTGTCCTAAAGTAAAAAAATGTTTAATTATTAAAAGGACAGGCAAAAAGATTAACATTGTAAAGAATAGAGATATATATTTTGAACAATTGTCAAATAATGTTAATGATTTTTGCGAAGCAGAAGTAATGAATGCTGAAGATCCTCTTTTTATATTGTATACATCTGGTTCTACTGGAAAGCCAAAAGGTGTAATGCATACAACTGGCGGTTATATTGTTTATGCATCAATGACGCATGAGTATATTTTTAATTATAAACTGGGAGATATATACTGGTGTACAGCAGACATAGGTTGGATAACAGGTCATAGCTATATTATTTATGGTCCTCTATCCAATGGTGCAACGACTTTAATGTTTGAAGGTGTTCCAAACTATCCTGATTTCTCTAGATTTTGGCAAATTATTGATAAGCACCAAGTTAATATTTTTTACACGGCACCAACTGCAATAAGAGCATTAATGAGAGAAGGTAATGACTTTGTTAATGCAACTAGTAGATCAAGTTTAAAACTTCTAGGCACTGTTGGAGAGCCAATTAATCCTGAAGCTTGGAGATGGTATTTTGAAGTACCAGGAAATTCAAATTGTCCAATTGTAGATACATGGTGGCAGACAGAAACAGGAGGCATCTTGATATCACCTCAAACTGGAGCAATTGAGCTAAAACCAGGCTCTGCTTCAAAACCTTTTTTTGGAATTGAACCATGTATAGTAGATAAAGAAGGCAAAGAGCTCACAGGGGAATGCGAAGGTATGTTATGTCTAAAAAGATCCTGGCCAGGTCAAATGAGAACTGTTTATGGTGACCATAAAAGATTTATTGATACTTACTTCTCTCAGTTTGATGGAAAATATTTTACAGGTGATGGATGTAGAAGAGATAAAGACGGTTATTATTGGATTACAGGAAGAGTTGATGATATAATTATTGTATCTGGTCATAACTTAGGAACTGCAGAAATAGAAAGTGCATTTGTTTCTCACTCAAAAGTTGCTGAAGCTGCAGTTGTTGGGTATCCTCATGAAATCAAAGGAAGTGGATTATATTGCTACGTTTCTTTAAATGCGGGTGAAGAGGTTTCAGATGGTTTAATTATTGATCTAAAAAAAACAATTCGTGAGAAAATAGGTCCGATAGCGACGCCTGATTTTATTCACATAGCCTCAGGTCTTCCAAAGACAAGATCAGGGAAAATAATGCGAAGAATTTTAAGAAAGATAGCATGTAATGAACATGATAATTTAGGTGATACAACGACTCTTGCTGATCCTAGTGTTGTTAAAGAGTTGGTTGATTTTAGAAAAAATAAATAGTTATCTAGGCTCCCAATGCTTCAGGCATCTTGGTTCATAAATATTGGCCGCACCAACTTTTGTTCTTTCTCCACCCTCAGTTTTTCTGAAAGTTTTCGTTGCTTCAACACCACAAACATTACAAAACCCATAAATCTTCAAAATTTTGTCAGACAAACCTAAGAGCATAGAAGATGTTTCCCATGGTTTACCTCTTGAGTCTTGATCTAGACCAGCGCAAACAACATCTATTCCTTTATTTAGAATTTTTTCTACATTAGAAAGAGTATCCTTCGTATTCATAAACTGGATTTCATCAAGAAATACAACATCGACTTTGTCTTTTTGGAACTTAAATTTCTTTAATGTTGTTTTCCAATCTATCATTGGATAACATTCATGGCTCAAAGAGTTATGTGTTATAATTTTTTCATTTGTATATCTATCATCTATGGAAGGTTTAATTACTATAATTTTTTTATTTTGATGTTTAGCCCAGAGTATTCTTTTAAGTAACTCGCTAGTTTTACCAGCGAACATTGCTCCAACTATTGTTTCAAGATTTCCTCTCATAAATATATGTTTTTTTATTGTGTATATTACATTTAAAATTAAAAGTAATTAATTTGATTTAACAATTTTTATGGACACAGGTGATAATCTTAGATTTACGATACACAACATTTTATATGATGTATATAAATATGGTATTACATTAGATAAAGCATTTAGTAAAATTTTAGATAAGAAAATGAGTTCACGTGATATCGCATTTATCAACAGTGTTTCTCTAAACACAATGAGATACTCGATCCATTCTAAAAAAATTTTATTAATGTATGTTAAAAAAAAACCAAAGATACATGAAGAAATTTTATTATGTTCTGCAATAACTCAAATTATTTTTTTAAATTTTAAAGAATATGCAGTTATAGACAGTACGGTAGAAATTTCAAAAAAATTAAAATTATTCCATGGTTTTATTAATGCTTGTTTGCGAAAAATAACTGAGGATAAAAAAAAATTAAAAAATGTAAAAATTAGATATTCAGATTTACCAATCTGGTTCAAAAGAAATACAATGGATTTATCAAAATTTCAAAAAAGTTTATTTTTAGAAAACTTTTGTAGCG
>MDTG01203258.1_pt1 | contig 11122 bp, 12 predicted proteins | sample 811421 | NCBI WGS metagenome assembly MDTG01 (sample SAMN05326645, study PRJNA326480) | marine metagenome | isolation source: seawater | place: Pacific Ocean: South East | collected 2011
CATTCCAAACTGTGAGTCTGATGTAGGGTTGTTAAATTCTGCAGCATCAATCAAACCAGTTTTCATTGCTGGTTGAATTTCGCCACCTGGTAATTGTCTAACAACCATTCCCATCGCTGTAAGAACGTTAGTAGCTAAACCAACTGTTCTATATTTCATACCTTTTACATCTGACACTTTAGTTACGTTCTTTTTAAACCAACCAAATGGTTGTGCTGGCATAGGCATATGAAAGTAACCAACATAATCGAAACCAACTTTTGCAAGTGTTTCTTCGTATAGTTTTCTTCCTCCACCATACTCAATCCACCCCATAACTTCCTGAGATGACATTCCGTAAGATGGACCAGTACCAAACAATGATGCTGCTGGATTTTTACCATACCAGTAAGCAGTCACCCAGTGTCCCATATCTAGAACTCCTGAACTTACTGCTTGACCTATTTCAGATGTTTTAACGACAGCGCCAACTGGTTGAAGATCAATTTTTAATTCTCCACCTGACATGTCGCTAACCATTTTTGCATAGTCGCCTGCCATTTCGAAGAATATGTTAGCTCCAGATGGCCAAGCTGCTTGCATCTTTAAAGTTTTAGCTGCACCAAGAGCAACACTCGGCATTGCAATAGTTGCTGCCGCTGCTGCACCAGTTGCTGCTGCTGCTTTAAAGAATTTACGTCTAGAAGGAGTTTTAATTCCTTTTAACGTTTTTTCCTTTTTTGACATAAGTTTCCCCCTTAATTGTCATAAGTTAATTAACTTAATTGGAATTTAACCATATTAAGATTTTAGAGTCTTTCTAAATTTTATAAAAAAATTCAATTTTAAATTGAATCTAATTGACCTTATTCTTACATTTTCCAGTATTAAAAAATTCCTGGATATTATTAATTGCTAAATCAGCCATATCAATTCTTGTTTTTTGTGTCGCGCTTCCTAAATGAGGCAAAACAAAAACTTTTGGGTGGTTTAAATAACCAGGATGAATGTTGGGTTCACCTTTATAAACATCTATACCCAAAGCGTAAATTCTTTCAACTATTAAAGCATTAACCATAGCTTCATCATCAATCATATCTCCTCTCGCACTATTCGTTATAATGGCACCTTTTGGAAAATATTTTAAAGTCTTATCGTTTATAATATTTAACGTATCTTTTGTTGCTGGACAATTAATAGATAAAATATCTGAAACTGAAAATAAACTTTTTATATTTTTATGATAAACAGCTCCTAATTCTAAATCTGGATTTAATCTTTTTCTGTTATGATAATGAATTTCCATATCAAAAGCTTTGGCTCTCTTAGCAACAGCCCTTCCAATTCTACCCATTCCTAAAATTCCTAAACGAGCTCCAGAAAGTTGTTTTCCAATCAGAAAGTCCGCAGACCATTTCCAATTTTTTTCTCTAGCTATTTTTGCACCTTCGTTTGCTCTTCTCGAAGCCCCAAGAATTAATAAAATAGCAATTTCAGCCGTAGCATCTGTAAGAACATCAGGTGTATTTGTAACAACAATATTTCTTTTTTTTGCGGCATTAATATCTATATTTCCAAAACCTACTGCATAATTAGATATGATTTTAACTTTATTAGAAAGTTTATTTATTACATTTTCGTCTATTTTATCTATTATCGAAGAAAGTATTCCGTCGCAATCATTGCTTAACTCAATTAACTTATCGGGAGAAAAAATTTCATCTTTTAAATTTAATTTGGCGTCCCATAATTTTGTAATTCTTTCCTCATTAAATTTTAATAATTTTCTAGTGACTAAAACTTTTTTCATAATTTTTTTAAAGATTCAGGTTTGGGTCCACCTGTATACCAGTCAACAATTTCAACTGTATGCAAAATAGGTATATTTGTTCCACTCGCTATCTGAGTAATGCATCCGATATTTCCTGTGCCAATAAATTCTGGACTTATTTTTTGAATATTTGAAATTTTATTTTTTAATAACTTTTTTGCAATGTCATTTTGAAGAAGATTATAAGTACCTGCAGATCCACAGCAAATATGTCCATCTGGAATATCAAAAACCTCGTTACCTGTTTTTTTTATTAATTTTTTTGGGGTCTCGTGAATTTTTTGTCCGTGTTGCATTGAACATGCTGAGTGGTAAGCTATTTTGTATACTTTGTTATTTTTATTATTATTTATAAAGTTAAGTTTAACGTTATCATCCAAATATTCAGAAATATCTTTGGTTAATTCAGATATTTTTTTTGCTTTTTTTTTAAAATCGTTATCTGCTCTAAATATAAATCCATAATCTTTTAAAGTTGTGCCGCATCCTGATGTATTAGAAATTATTGCATCTAAACCATTATTTAAATATTCTTCGTGCCATAATGAAATATTTTTTTTAAAGGTTTCGATCGCTAATTCGCTTTTTCCTAAATGATGATTTAAAGAGCCACAACAATCTACTCCTTTGAGAACTACAACTTCTATACCATGACGATTTAACAACCTAATTGTTGCTTCATTAATTTGTGGAGCTATAACTTTTTGAACACATCCAGTTAGTAATGCAACTCGCGCTACAGGTTTTTTTTTCTTTTCAGCTGGATAAACTTTCATTTGGGGTAATTTTTTTTTGGGAATTTTACTGGCATAAGACTTATCATTTCTCGAGTTTTTTTCGGAAATAAGAATTTAAATGGTTTTGCAAGTAGAGTTAAAATTCCCACAATTCTAAAATAAGTTGGATTAGGTAAAACTTTTGACAGAAAATCTCTAATGATCCTTTCATTTAATGGTCTTTTATAAGTTTTTTCTATATGATTTCTTCCATGGTCAATTAAATGCATATAATTTACTCCTGAAGGGCAAGTTGTCATACAGCTATAACAAGAAAGACATCGATCTATATGTTTTACAATTTTCTCATTAGCTGGTTTTTTATTTTCTAACATATCTTTAATTAAATATATTCTTCCTCTAGGCCCATCTAATTCATCTCCTAATAATTGATAAGTCGGACACGTAGCATTACAAAAACCACAATGAACGCATTTTCTTAAAATTTTTTCACTAGATTTATTATCTTTATCTTTTAATTGTTCTTTTGAAAAATGAGTTTCCATCTATATACCAGTGTACATTTTTCCAGGATTTAAAATCCTTTTTGGATCAAAACTTTTTTTTATATTTTGAGAAATATTAAATCTATCTTTATTAATGGTAAAAACATCTTCTACATAAGGTAAATAATCAGAATTTTTAATCATTGTAATATAACCGCCGATTCTGACTACCTTTCTTCTTATTGACTCAAACATTTCTTCTGATAATTCAAAGGCTTCCATCCACATTAAGGCTCCACCCCAATCTAAATAATATTTAAATTTATTAGAAAGTTGATAAACTAATTTACTGCCCTCTGAAGGTGGAATTACTATCCTGATTATACTATTTTTTGATGATGAAAAAAATTCTAAACTTTTAACTTTATTCCAAAAAATTTCAGATTGATGTGTTGCTAAAATAGAAATGCTTAGATCTTTGATTTGAAGTTCATTAATTAAATTTTCTAATCTTTGTTTAACTGACTTTTTTGTTCCTTCAAACCTAACCGCTGTAATTGAGCCATCATTTTTGAGATCATTTAATTTAAAAGTATTTTCAATATTCATAGTACAATCGCTTACATCCGGTTCTTTTGGCAAGAAAATTGCTCCAGAAATATCATTTGAAGAATTAACTGATTTATCAAGGTAGTATAAAGCGTTTTCTATTTTTTGATTATGAATTACTAAGGTAATGCTTTCTTCTGGTGCGGGCAAAACTTTAAAAGTAATTTCTGTTAGAGCAACCAATGTGCCGAAAGAACCACACATTAATTTACTTAAATCATATCCTGTAACATTTTTTACTACTACTCCTCCAGATTTAATTATTTCCCCTCTACCGTTAACACCTCTAAAACCTAATACATGATCTCGTACACTACCCGACTTAAATCTACGCGGACCTGCTATATTACAAGCTACTTGACCTCCAGCTGTTCCATAATCACTTTTTGCACCTAATAAAATACCAAAATCAATTGGTTCAAAAGCTAATTGTTGATTTTTTTTTTTAAGTTCTTCTTCTATCTCTTTAATAGAGGTTCCTGCTTTGACCTTAATGTAAAGTTCTTCAGGAAAATATTCTATAATTCCTGATAATTTAGACAAACTTAAAGTTTTGGCACATTGTATAGGTCTACCAATTTTTTTTTTTGAACCAGAACCTACTAATTCTATTGGAATATTTGACTTATAAAACCTCTTTATAAAAATTGATACCTCCTTTTCATTTTGAGGATACTCAATTGAATTAGAATCTTGGTATGTCGGGGAATTTTGTTTTTCCTCTGTGGACATGAACTCTCCCTTCTTCGGCACACTTTCTTAATATTGGATAAACTTTACCAGGATTTAATAATGAACTTCCGTCTAAGGCTTTCTTAATTTTAATTTGTTGCTGAATATCATTATTATTAAACATCTCACACATTAATTCTCTTTTCTCTACGCCAACTCCATGTTCTCCCGTCAGAACTCCACCGACCTTTACACAATATTTCAAAATATCTGCCCCGAATTTTTCGGTTTTCTCTAAAGCATTTTTTTCATTAGCATCATACATTATTAAAGGATGCAAATTTCCATCTCCGGCATGAAATGCGTTTGCAACTGGTAAATTATATTTTTTCGATAATCTTTGAATTTCATTTAAAACTTCAGCCAATTTACCTCTAGGAATAGTACCATCCATACAGTAATAGTCTGGCGCCATATCACCACAAGCAGGAAAAGCAGCTTTACGCCCTGCCCAAAATTTTAATCTTTGTTTTTCATTTTTACTAATTTTAATACTGGAAGATTTATTTTTTTTTGCAATCTTACTAACTTTATCTATTAATTCTTGCACTTCATTTTCTGTTCCATCTAATTCTACTATTAACATAGACTCAGCATCTCTAGGATATCCAGCCTTAACAAAATCATCCGTAGCATGTATTAAAGCTTTATCCATCATTTCCATTCCAGAAGGTATAATACCGCTAGCTATTATTTCTGATACACATTTTCCCCCATCTTCTATAGTTGGAAATCCAATTAAAGCAGCTTTTACAGATTGTGGTTTTTTTAAAATTTTTACAGTTACTTCAGTTATCACACATAAAAGACCTTCTGATCCAGTAATTAAACCAAGTAAATCATAACCTTCTGAATCATAAGTTTTTCCTCCCAATCTACTGATGGTTCCATCCATAAAAACAACTTCGACACCTAAAAGATTATTTGTTGTTGTTCCATATTTTAAAGAATGAACTCCCCCTGAATTTTCTGCAACATTTCCTCCTATTGAGCAAGCGATTTGGCTAGACGGATCTGGAGCGTAGTAAAAATCTTTTTCCTCAACAGCTTGGGTTATAGATAAATTTGTTACACCTGGTTGAGCAACTACACATCGATTTTTATAATCAATATTCAAAATTTTATTAAATTTACCTAAACATAGTAGTACACAATCTTCCAGGGGTAACGAACCTCCGGATAATCCTGTGCCAGCACCTCTAGGAACAACTTTAATTCTTTCATTGTTACAGTAAGATAATATATTACTCACTTCTTCAGTATTTTCAGGAAATACAACAACTAAAGGTTTTTGTTTATACGCAGATAATGCGTCAGTTTCAAACGGTCTTATTTGATCTTCATGATCTAAAACATTTTCAGATTTAATAATTTTTTTTAAATTTGCCACAATTTCTGATTTTTTTAATATCAGCCTTCTATCAATTTTTGGCATGGTTAACTTAGTCATAAAAATATATTACAGCTTTAAAGCTTTGCGGTCAAAAAAGTTAAAATGAATTATTTAAGTAATTTATCCATTTTTTCTATTGCTTTACTGATATTTTCTTGCGAGGTAGCAAAATTTAATCTTACATTGTGTGTGGCAAATTTTCCAAATGCGGTCCCGGGTATCATGGCAACACCGATTTCATGTAAACATTTATTTGTAAATTCTTCACCGTTCATTCCAGTTTCTTCTACATTTGGAAACACAAAAAAAGATCCTCCTGGCATACTACATTTTATACCATTTAAATTTTCTAGTCCTTTTACAATAAGTTTTCTTCTTATATTAAATTCTTTCATCATATCATCAAGGTGATTTTCTGGTCCTTCTAAAGCTGCGATTGCACCGTATTGTGCTGGAGTATTAACACAAGAATGACTATTTACACAAAACTTAAATACATGCTCAATTAATTTTTCTGGCCAAACGCCCCAACCCAATCTCCATCCAGTCATAGCATAAGTTTTGCTCCACCCATTTAAAACAATGAGTCTTTCATAAAGATCTGGGTAATTCAGTAAAGATGGGATTTTTTTATTATCAAAAATTAATCTATCATAAACTTCGTCACTTAAAATTACCAAATTAGGAAATTTCTTTAAACCATCTGCAAGTTTATCAATTACTTTTTTTTCTGTAAAACCTCCTGTTGGATTATGAGGATTGTTTAAAATTAACAAACTTGTCTTTTCATTAATTAATTTTAATATTTTATCAGGGTTGATTGAAAAATCTTTATTTTCTATCATGTTGTAGGAGACTGCTTTGGCTCCAGTAAAATTTATCATCGATTTGTAAATTGGGAATCCAGGATCTGGATAAATAATTTCACTGCCGGGTTCACCAAAAAAAGAAATGGCATAATGCATTGTAGGTTTTCCTCCTGGCATAATAACTATTCTTTCAGGGTCTATATTAGCATTGTATAAACTTTTTATTTTCCTACTAACAGCTTCTCTACATTCAATTATACCAGTGGGTAAAGTGTATCCATGATGTCCAGCCTTTAAAGCTTTAATTGTGGCATCTACTGCATGTGGAGGAGATTTAAAATCAGATTGTCCTAAACTTAAATCAATAATTTCTTTTCCTTCTTTTATTAATTTTTTGGTTTTGGCAAATATATTATAAACTGCCTCTGTACCAAGTTTATTTACACTTTTAGCAATTTTCATTTTTAATTTTTTCTAAATACTATTTTCGATCTGTTTAGATCCTTAACAGATTTACAACCCATTAATATCATGTCACGTTTTATTTCTTCTTTCATTTTTTTTAAAATAGCCTCAACACCTTTTTCACCTCCAGCGCCTAAAGCAAATAAATAACCTTTTCCAAAGCTACACGCCTTTGCTCCGAGAGCTAATGCTTTTAAAACGTGAGTTCCTCTTCTAATTCCCCCATCAAGTATTACTTCTATTTTATCTCCAACTGCGTCAACAATTTCAGCAAGTTGATCGAAAGGAGCTCTTGAACCATCTAATTGCCTTCCTCCATGATTTGAAATCATTATTGCGGTGCATCCTATGTCTATTGCTTTTTTTGCATCCTCAATCGACATGACTCCTTTTAAAGCAAAAGGACCTCCCCATTTTTTTACACAGTACTCAGCATCTTTCCAATTCATCGAGGGATCAAATTGTTCATTAATATAATCCATAATTGATTTATCTACGCTACTTCCTTTTTCTGTCATATGAATAATATTTTCCAGTTTAAATTTTTTTCCTAATAAATAATTTAAACTCCATTCAGGATGAAGAATAAAACTTAACAAACTCTCCAAAGTTAATCTGGGTGGTGTTGAAAATCCCGTTCTATGATCCCTTTCTCTGTTTCCTGCAACAACAGTATCAACAGTTAAACACATGCTATTAAAACCTGCCTGCTTACATCTTTCGATTAAATTATCAGTTAAACCTCTATCCTTGTGTATATAAAGTTGAAATAGCTTAGGGGTATTTTTTAACTTTCCAATTTCTTCAATACTAGTAGTTGCCATTGTTGATATACCAAACATTGTTTGCATTCTTTTAGCTGCTTTGCCTGTACCCATCTCTCCATGATGGTGGTAAAGTTTGTGCATAGCTGTTGCGGCTAAAAAAAGCGGGAAAGCAATTTTTTGACCTAGAACTGTAGTTGATAAGTCTATATTCTCAACATCAGATAATACATTTGGAATTAAATCGCATTTATTAAAAGATTCAGTATTTCTTTTTAAAGTTACTTCATCATCAGAGCCTCCATCAATATAATGAAATATTGGTGAAGGTAGTTTTTTTTTTGCAAGTTTTCTGAAGTCTTCTACATTATGACAGTCTTTGAGCTTCATCTATTAGTTTCAATACTAATTTTTAATTAATTTAAAATTGTTTAAGAAAATTAAACATATAACTATTTGCTCCAGGATTTTTGTCTCCAAGGCTAGCATTAGATATATGATTATACGACATTCCTAATTCAGTACTATTGCCTAAATCAAATGATAATTGTACTTCACTTTTAAACTCTAAAGCAGATCCTAGATCTTTTCCATCACCATAATTGTAATATCCCGGTGCAAAACTTGGAGTAATTTTAATTAGACCCAAATCATATTCTGCCTGCGCTCCTGTATAAAGATAAAATGCGCTTTTTTCTGTTATAAAACCTCCAGTAACCGGAGAAATTTTTCCTAAAAAACTATCTCTGAACAATTCATCATTTTGATGTTGTAAACCAACAAGTGCGGAAGCTTGTTTACCATCACTAAAATCAAACATTCCTGTGTATAGATTTAATTCTGTTTCTGTCTGTTGCAAATTTTTATCTCCACTATGAGCGAAGTTAGCATAAGAAAAACTAACTAAAACAATCAGAATGTTTAAAACAATTTTCTTCATATTTTAAACATATAACCTTAAAACTAATAAATAAATAGTATTTGTTATTAGAAAACTGCTATCTGTTGTGGGAATTATGCCTAATTAAGTTACTTAGAGGGAGATGAAGATTGTTTTAAGTATACTTAATTAGACACTTTGAAATAATAAACAATACAATTTGGCTAACTTTTGAGAGAATAATGTTCAATTTTAGGCAAAGAAATTTTATTAATTAGAAACTTTGAAATAACCTGAACCTTTTTTTCCTGTAAAAATTTCTTCTATTAATGGATGTTTAATAGGTTCATCCGAATCGTCACTTACCAAATTCTGTTCAGAAACATAAGCTTCATATGTTATCTCATTATTTTCGGCTAAGAGGTGATAAAACGGCTGATCTTTTCTTGGTCTTACATTCTTAGGAATTGACTCGTACCATTCTTCAGAATTATTAAATTCAAAATCCACATCATAAATTACACCTCTAAAATCGAAGTGTTTGTGTTTTACAACGTCTCCTATAGAAAATTTAGCTGTGATTTCTGCCATTTGATGTTTAAAGAATATTTAAATTTAAAAAAAAATCAACAGAAAAAATACACCTTCAATGCCACATGTGTTAACATTTTGATATGAATCGACCTATAATTAAATTTGTGGCTGATTTTGGCCCTCTTCTTATTTTTTTTACAATATATTTCTACAATGAAAATGATTTGAAAGTAGCTATACCACCATTTATTGTGGCCACTCTTATAGCTCTAATTGTTGTTTATATTTCAGAGAAAAAAATACCAATGGTTCCGCTAACGAGCGGAATATTAATTACTTTATTTGGAGGACTTACATTATATTTTGATAATAAAATATTTTTTTATATGAAACCAACGATAATAAATTTGCTTTTTGCTTTTGTTTTATTTTTTGGAAAATTTTTTTCCAAAAAACCTTTATTAAAAATTTTTTTTCAAGCAACAATGGAATTAGAGGATGAGGGCTGGAAAATATTAAATAATCGCTGGATAGCTTTTTTTATTTTTGTAGCAATTCTTAATGAAATTGTTTGGAGAACTCAAACTGAAGCTTTTTGGGTTAACTTTAAAGTATGGGGGTTATTACCCATTAGTTTTATATTTGCTGCTAGCCAAATAACAATATTAAAAAAATATAAATTAAAAAAAAATAATGAAACACCTTAAATTAATTATCAATAACCAAAATAAAATTCAGAACGTTTTTTTTAATAAAAATGAATTGCGGCTTATATTAAATTTGTATGCCAAAATGGTATCTAGTGGAGAATGGAAAGATTATGGATTAAGTATATCAAAAAAAGAAATTAGTTTTAATGTTTACCATAGAACATCGGATTTCCCTGTCTATAAAATTACAAAAAATTTGAAGCCAAAAATTAGTAATGAAAAATATATAATTAAAAGTGCGCAAAATAATATAATTAAAACTTCCAATAGCTTAGAATTTTTAATAGATAAAATAATGTGGAAAAAACTTAAGTTAGTAAATTAATTTTATCTTCTCTGACCGAAAAGTCTAAGTAACATTATAAATAAATTTATGAAGTCTAGATAAAGAGTTAATGCTCCCATAACTGCCTTTTTACCAATTAGCTCACCTGTGTCTGAAGAGGCATACATATTTTTTATTTTTTGAGTATCGTATGCAGTTAACCCAACAAAAATTAATACTCCCAAAATTGAAATTACAAAGTACATCATTGATGATTTCATAAAAATATTGACTACAGATGCTATGATGATTCCGATTAGTCCCATCATTAAGAATGATCCTAGTTTAGTTAAATCTCTTTTTGTTGTATATCCATAAATGCTCATAGCACCAAAAGTTGCGGAAGTTATAAAAAATACTCGAGCTACACTGGCTCCTGTATAAACTAATAATATCCACGATAAGGATAATCCCATAAGCGCAGCAAATATCCAAAATACTGTTTGGGCTTTTGAAGCACTCATATTTTTTATTCCGAAACTCATATAAAAAACTATTCCAAGAGGTGCCAACATTACTACCCACTTAAATCCTGAGAAAAATAAAGTGTTTCCTAAGCTTGTAAATCCAGTTATGGCTCCGCTAGTATCCGTTACGACTGACATTTTAAATGAAAGAAGAGCAATAATACCTGTCAACAATATCCCCGAAGCCATGTAATTATAAACTTTTAACATGTAGGCTCTTAAGCCTTCATCCATTACAACTGTAGTTTGTTGAGCGGCTTTTATTTTGCTTAAAATGTTTTCTTTATTGAATTCCATAACATTTATATAATAGTCTTTTACTATTTATTCAAGATATCATAAAAACCTTAAAAAATATTTAATATTCAATGAATTATAGAAAATTAGGAAATACTGAGCTTA
>MDTG01359662.1_pt1 | contig 11122 bp, 8 predicted proteins | sample 811421 | NCBI WGS metagenome assembly MDTG01 (sample SAMN05326645, study PRJNA326480) | marine metagenome | isolation source: seawater | place: Pacific Ocean: South East | collected 2011
ATCGTTAAATATTTCTAATTCTTTATTGTTTTTTAATAAATTTTCTAATTTTGTGGTCATTTCTGATATTGAATTAAAAGATAAATTATCTTTGTATTTTTCAAATAATTCCTTTGAATTCTCAGTTTCAATTTGAAATAAAACTCCCCCGCTCTCTAGTATTTCTATACTTCTAGGATATAGTAATTGATCTCCATCTTTTGCTAAAAAATCTAAACAAATATTACCATCATAAAAACTTTTTAAATATCCATACTTAAAATTTGAACCCAATGCATCAGGAAAGTATTTTTTCAAATCATTCCCGATAAAAATACATGATTCTTTAAAAGTATGTTTTATCACTTTTAATAGCTCAATTCTTACAAGAGATTTAATATCTATATATATAGAATGTTTCTTTTTATTGTCTAAATGATTTATTCCAATATTTGACCAAAACATTTCCTTTTCTAATAGAGAAAGATTATTTAAGATTTTTTTTTTATTTTCATCCCAAATTTTTAGGGCAAGTGTGTCTTCAACAGTTTTACATGATAAAGCGATTATTATTTTTGTTTTCTTGGGACTACTCATCTTTCTGATTTTATATGGATAAAATTGAATGATATTTTTTGTGTTAGTAAATAATGTCATTGCTGTCACATAATTATTTTTATATTTTTTTAATACTTCAGGAATTTTTAAAGTAGTTCCTCCAAACCATATGTTAATAGAATTTTTCTCGTTAAATAAAAAAGGCCATCCATCACAGGATATAAATTTAAATTTATCAGATAAATCTAGTTTAAATATCAAGTAGCCTAACCAAGATAAAAAAGGTCCACTTAGATCGATTAGTCGATGATTGTTTAAAAATTTAATTTTAAGAAAATTATTAAAAGCCAACTTTCTATATTTGTATCTATTAATAATAAAAATAATTTTCATCTTAAAAATTCTCTACTTGTAAAGTAAAATTTAATTTTTCTTTATTCCCATGTTTTTTTTTTTATTTTTAAAATTTCTTTTTTTGATATATTTAAATTTGATAAGTTTTTTGAAATATCTTGAATTTTAATTGAATGAAATAAACCATCTTTAATTAAGTCTGAAATTTCATTTTTTCCATTGATTATAATAACTGGTAAAATCTCATAATAACTACATTCTACTAACAGAGATGAATTAAATCCTAATAACATTTTAATATTGAATTTTTTAAAAGATTTATAAACATTTTCTTTATGTAAAGAGAATACACTTTGGTCTGATAGAAACCGATCAAACTTACAATCAATCTTGTTATTTGGTCGATGCTTGAAATAAATACAATATTCTTTATTTTTTTTAAGACATTTAATGATTTTTTTATAAATTGATTTATTAACACCATCTTCTTCAACAATCATAATTCCTTTTTTTTTAGATAAATTTTTATTATTATATTTTATTAAAACATTCTTAATTTCAATTTGATTAGGTTTATAATTTTGATTCATGCTTAAGATTTTCTTCTTAAAGTAATTGTTCCAAACATAATATCTAGAAAAATTTAATGTTTTAAGGTTATTTTGATATTTCAATTTATTGGAAATTCTACCATGCATAAATCCCTGTGAGAAAATATTTAAATTATTACAAATTGGAAGAAATAATTCCATAAGTCTATAATCATCTATCATACTAAATTTTTTAATATCTAAATAATTCATTAAACTATAAATTTTTTTACTATATTCTTTTTCGCTAAGTTTTTTTTTTTTGAATAAAATTTTATTTTTAAAATATGTTAAATCATGAATACTATTGATTATGATAATATTCTTTAACTTAAACAATGCATTTAAGCTTAAGACAAGTGATGTTGATCTAACAAAATTTACGCTTTTAGACAGATTTTTACAATTTAATTTAAAAAATTTTTTTGATCTCGGGTCAATTAAATCTGAGCTTTTCTTTAAAATAAAATAATTTGAATTTTTAATATTGAGCAACCTACACTTAAAAACATTAAAGTATGATAAAATAAAAATTATTAGGTTTAGAATAATCTTAAGAAGTATCATCAATAATTATCTTTTTTATATAAAATAGACATGATAATTAAGTATAATATTTTGTCTAAAATGAGTTCAATATACAATTTAAAAATATTTATACAATCAAACCAGAAGCAAGAGCTTGCAGCAAAAGTATCCTCATTTTCTTTTAAAAAACATGGATATAAAAATGTAGAAATATTAAGACTAAATAACATTGTAGAATTAAAAAAAAATCTAAATAAAACATATTTTCGAGCTGGAAAAAAAATCACTTACGATTTAAATGACTTACAATCATTTACACTACTTAGATTTCTTCCACCAAAACTACATGATGACTTCTGTTTAATAATAGATCCTGATGTTTTTATGGTAAAAGACCCTTCTTATATTTTAGAAAATTATCTTAATGAACAAACGAAAAAATTATTATGCACTCAAATAGGAAATCAATTTAAATCTGAAGTTTGTATAATTAATTGTAAAGATTTTAATCTCTGGAATTTCGATAAAATTATAGAAGATCTTTTTAATGAAAAAATTGATTATCAAGATATAATTAATTTCGATTTTATAGATAAATCAGAAATTGGAATTTTGGATCAAAATCTTAACTCATTAGACACAATTAATGATAAAACTTTTCTGCTTCATACAACGAACAGGATAACCCAACCCTGGAAGGAAGGATTAGATGTCGATTTCAAAATTCATATCTCTAAAATGAATTATATCAAAAATTTGTTATGTAAATTAATCGGAAGAAAATATAATTCAAAAATTTTTGAGAAGAAATATAAAATTCATCCAAATCAAAATGTTTTGGGTTTTGTAAAAAATATATTTAAAGAGGCATATTATGAAAAATTTATTACCGATGAAGAAATAAAACTTGCAATTAATAAAAAATATTTATCAGGTAAATTTATTGAAAGATTAAATCTCTAATATAAAAGATGTTAAGAAAATTTGTTAAATTTTTTGAACTAATTACACTTAGAGAACTGATAAATATTTTTTTGAAAAGGCCGAATATTTATAATCAATGATATTTAGAAAGATTTTAAGCAAACTAATTAATAATTTCCTTTCAAAAATAAGTATTTTAATAATTTTTAGAAATGGTGACGCAATTGGAGAGCATGTTTATATGAGTAGTGTGATTAGAGAGATTTCAATGAAAAAAGAAAGAAAAATAGTATTGTTTACTAATAAATATGACATTTATTTGAACAATCCGAGAATTTTTAAATTATTTAAATTAAAAAAAAAAAGTTTTATTTGGTTTTTTCTAAATAATTTTAAAGGTAAATCTATTCTGAAATTCAGTAGCAAATATGCAACAAAAGAAAATCATGAAAATAATAAAAAATATTTTTTATATTTTCACTCAGATAACAAAATACATTTAGCACAAGCTATGTCAGAACATTTTGATTTGAATCTAAATTATAAAAATCTTAAAAATGAATTTTATTTTTCTTCTCTAGAGTTGCAAAATTTTAAAGATAAAATAGTTTTACCAGAAAAGTATGCATTAATTCAATCAACAAGCAAATTATCATTTACTAGAAATAAAGAATGGAAAATTCAAGGTATGCAAGCAATTATTGATAATTTTAAAGATGTTGAATGGATACAAATTGGAAAATCTGGTGAACCAATTTTAAGTAATTGTAATAAAATGCTTGATTTGAATTTACGAGAGGTTGCTTACGTAATTTCAAAATGTGAATTTCTTGTTACTTATGAGGGATTATTTAACCATTTAGCATCTTGTTTTCAAAAAAAAAATTTTGTTATCCACACTGGCTTTTTACCTATCGAGGCCTTTAAATATCATAACAATATCATTATAGAAAAAAACTCAAATATGAAATGCTATCCTTGTTATGATTTAGAATGTAAAGATCATAGTAAAGAATGTTTAGAGAATTTAAGTACAGCATATGTTTTGGATAAAATAGAGAAAAATTTATGAAAAAAGTAAGAAATTTAGCATTTAAATTATTATCAATTTTACTAATTAATATTTTTGTATTAGAAATTTTAAGTTTTATTCTTATCAAAATTAATTTAATTCCTGGCGGTTTAACACCAATGGTAGCTTTTGTTGCTGATAAGGACTTTGCTGTATCAAGAAAAAAAAACACTTCTTTTAAATTTTCCTCTAAATGCTGGGACTCTGAAGTTTATTACAATAATGAAGGAATAAGATCTTCATACGAAATCAAATTAGAAAAAGATAAAAAAAGAATAATACTTCTTGGAGACTCTATGACAGAAAATTACCAATTATCAGATGGTAATGATTTAGCTTCACATTTACAAAAAGAATTGGGAAGTAAACAATTTGAAATTATAAATTACGGTTTTTCGTCAACAGGAATAGCTGAGCACATCAATCTCTACAATCAAAAAATAAAAGATCTGAAACCAGACTATTTAATCTATTTTCCAGATACAACCGATATATCTGATAATTATTTTACTAGAGGAAGACTAAATCAGAAAATGTATAAAATTATAAATAATAATCCTGTGAAATTAAAAGAAAATCTAGATTATTGGGAAAATTATAATTCAAGCTATAATAAGATAAAAAGAAAATATGGATATTATATCAAAAAATATTCAAACTTTTATAAACTTTATTGGGCACTTTCAGAAGAGCTGTATGTAAAAAGACAAAATAAAGATAAAAAAAATAAAAAAGCAATAACAGTAAATTCAGTATATTACAAAGAACAAAAAATGATTTATAAATACCTCGCTATGATTTTCAAGCAAAGTATAGATAGAGAAATTACTAACTTAATTATTGTTAAAACTCTCAAATCATCAGAAATTGAACACTTTAGAAAAAATGACAGTAAAATTTTTAATGATAAAGTTAAATTCTTTCAAAATGTCTGGGGAAGCGAAAATTATTTTGATCCGATGAAAGATGCCATAAAATATTTAAAAAAAAGAAATAAATATTCATATCCTTATTTATCTTTTGATTGCGACCCACATTATGACAAAGAGGGAGCAGTGTTTTATTCAAAATTTATTTCAGATAAGATTTTTAATTAAATTTATGTGTGGAGTTTATTTTTACCCAAAAACACTGGATATTCCGAGCGATCATTTTAAAAAACACCTCTACCACAGAGGTCCGGACTATCAAAATAAAATTGAAACAGAAAATTTTGTAATTGGTCATAACCTACTCTCAATTAGAGGTGAAATAAAAATTTCTGCCCAACCATTTAAGATTAATGGAAACTACCTACTCTCCTTTAATGGTGAAATTTATAATACTAATTACATTATTAAAAAATTCAATTTAGTAGACTCGCCAAGTGATACAAATATTCTAGCACAATTAATAGCTAAGGTAGGTGAAGACTTTATTAATTATATTGAGGGAATGTACGCAATAATACTATTTAACAAAGGTACAGAAGAAGTCTCAATTTTTCGAGACCATTCGGGTCAAAAAAATATTTATTATTATAATTCAGATAAAGGGATAGTTCTTTCCTCTGAAATATTACCTATTGTCAAACTTAAAAATTTTAAAAAAGAAATTGACGATATATATATCAATGAAGCTTTAGTTATTGGTTATCCATCTAATAATAAAACCATCTTTAAATACATCAAAAAATTAAAACCAGGTCAAAAAATTACGTTTGATAAGCACGGATCAAAAATTTTATCAAAAATTACTACAAAAACAGTTTCAAATGAATTTTTAGAAAGATCGATTTATGAATGCATAGATGAAACCATCAAAAATCATACTTTATCTAACTATAAAGTGGGTATAAATCTTAGCTCTGGATTAGACTCAAATATTGTTCTCTATCATGCTATTAAACATAAATCTAACATTGAGTCCTTTTCAACATTTTTTGAAGATGTCGATGAGAGATATAATTTAGATTTTAATGGTGCAAAAGATATTTCAAATTATTATGGTATTAAATTTAATAAAACAATTATAACTAAAAAAGATTATGAGGAAGCTTTTAGTAAATCTTTTTCAAATATTGAGGAAATTAACAGAAATATTGGTAATCCAACGTATTTTCTTAATTATAATCATCAAAATCAAAAAGAGTTTAAAACCGTATTAACTGGTGATGGAGGTGACGAAATATTTGTAGGTTATGATTGGTATTTTAAAGGGAGATTAAGAGAAAAATTATTAAGAAAGTTTTGTTTTATGGGAAAGAGAGTAAATTCTATATTTTTTCTTTATAATTATATTTCACAATTCGATAGATATAATTCATTTGCAAATAAAAAATTTATGAATGGTATAAATTTTTCTAAAAAAATAATTTTTTCTAGTAAATTAAATGATGTTGAACTTTTTATAAAAAAAAACTTTTCAAATAAAATTTATCAATTTGACTTTTTTAAGTTATTTTTAGATCAATATTTATGGTTACCTAATGAAATATTGATGAGAGCAGACAAGCTTGGAATGCTTAATTCTTTAGAAATAAGAAATCCATTGTGTGATCAAAGTTTGAGAAAAAAATTATTTTATGAATTAAATAGGACCGATTTTAAAACAAATAAAAATAAACAAAAAATAAGAGAAATTTATTCTTCAAAAATTCCATTTGATATTATCAATAAAATTAAATTCGGGTGGACATCGCCAAAAGACTGGATTAATAGCGATAAAATAAAAGCTGAAATTTTAGACAATATACCAAATAATAATAGTGAACTTTTTAATTGGATAAATATTAAAGATGAAATAAAAAAAAATAGTATGATTATGTCAAATAGATCAATTTATCCATTGATTTCATTAATTTTTTTAATCAAAAAATTTAACATATCAATTTAATGATACTTAGTCATAAACACAAGTTCATTTTTCTAAAAACAAAAAAGACAGCTAGCACATCTTTAGAGATAGCTTTATCTAAAATTTGTGGCAAAGATGATATCATAACACCTGTAAGTGAATTGACTTGGTTTGGAAAAATTAGACGATTTGAAAAAAATAATGAGGAGGATTTGAGAAAAAAAATTAATGCAAAAAAACCTCAAAATTATCAAGGCAGTTTTGCTTTTGAAGCATTATATCTGATGAAACAACTTATTAATTTTTATCGTGGCATGTTAATTACAATATTCATTTCTCCAAAAAATCTAAAACTTCTTAAAAAAAAAAGAAGATTTAAATTCGATCAACATATGGAAATTGAAGAGGTTAAAAAATATATAAATAAAGATATATATAATAAATATTTGAAATTTGCTGTTGTAAGAAATCCATTCGATCAATCTATAAGTGATTACTTCGACCAACAAAAGAGGCCTGAAAATCCAAAGCATAAAAGTTTTGATGATTATTTAAAAAAAAGAGTGAACTATTTTTTTTATAAAAATAAAAGAAAAATTGCTATAAATGATAATTTAGAAATAAATGATTTTATAAGATATGAAAATCTTGAAAAAGATTTAGTTAGAATATTAAAAAAACTTAGAGTACCTCATAAAGAAATTATAAATGATTTAAAGAAAACAAAAGCGCATGGTGGACTTAGAAATAAAAAATTTAAAATTGAAAAATTGAATACAGTACAAAGATATAAAGTAAAAAAAGCTGGTAAATTCTTTCTTAAAAATTTTTATAAAAATCTAAATTAGTTTTTATGATAATTTTCTAATAAATTTCTATATTTACTAGACACATAAAACCTGAGCATCTTAGAAAATAAATTTTTTCCTGAAATACTTCTATTAAAAATACTTTTTTGGTCAGACTTCCAATTTAAATGTGCTCCATTATCCATACATACTTTACAAAGACTATAATTGCCTCTCAAAGTTTGGATTTCCTCATGACTTTTATCTAAAAAATTATCAATTACCTTATGCTCACCGCCATAAACACCACAACAAATTGGAACACTACCATCTTTTCTAATTGGAATTTTATTTTCTTTTCTTGTGCAGATTTGATTTTCTTTAAGTTTACTTTGACCACTTTTGTCCCATTTTTCATACTCCTTAACTGGATCTGTAAGCAATAAACTTATTAAATTTAAATCGTCATCCGTTATTTTTGGTAATTTAAAAGCGATATGATCTGAAATTTTTTTCTTTTTTAAATCAATTAATGAAAGGACTTTTTCTATTGGCATAAACATAGCTGCATATGGTCTAAATTCAAATCCTATCTCTTTACATAAATTTTCCATCTTTGAATAGTCTTTGCCAACATTATGTTTATAAACATGAAAATTCATTATAAACTTTGTGTCAGTATTAAATTCATCTCTAAATTTTTTTAGTTTATATATATTTGTCAATACTTTTCCTATTTTACCTCTTTTGTGTGTAGTAGAATATGACTCTTCATAATAACCGGAAATTGAAATTTTAAATTCAGTTGGATTTGATTTTACAATAGATCTAAAATCTGCATCAAAATTTAAGTTACTTGAAACTCTTGATCTTAATCTTTTTTTGTTCAAATATTCTATAAATAAAGGTAAATCTTGATGAAGTGTAGGCTCACCCCAATCGTAAAGAGATACCCATGTATTTAAATCACCACTCTCTTTTGCAATTTTATCAGCTATTTCATAAAATAATTCTTTTAAAATGAACCCTTTGGGCCTTGTGTGTTTCAGGTCAATATTCCCAACTGGACATGAAGGGCATCTTAAATTACAATTACCCACTATATCAACGCTGTAACTCAAATAATTTTTTTCCATATTAAATATTCTAATATTTTATATTGTTTTTTTAAAACTAATTAGCACTATTAGGCAGTATTTCAATTTTTTTATCTTTTATAGATATTATCTTATCACAATTTGCTAAATTTTCCCTCTTGTGAGATATTAAAAAAATAGTTTTTTTCCCTTTTAATTGATTAATTATATCAATTATTTTCTTCTCAGTTTTTTCATCAAGAGAACTTGTTGGTTCATCAAGAATTAATAATTCTGGGTTAGTATATAATGCTCGTGCAATACCTACCCTTTGTTTTTGCCCTTGTGACAAAAAATTACCATCTTCACCAATTCTAAAATCCTCTTTTTCAGGCTTTGATAAAATAAGACTTGATAGTTTTACCAATTCTATAACCTCGTTTAATCTTTTCTTATCTTGTTCATCCTTATCAATACCAAAACATATATTTTTTGATAATGTATCATCTATTAAAAAAATGTTTTGAAAAACGAAAGCAATATTAATTGACCTAAATAATTCTATATTGGTTTTACCATTAACTATTATTTCCCCACTTGTGGGCTCTACTAGGCCAAGTATTAAGTGCATAAGAGTTGTTTTTCCCGATCCACTTTCGCCAACAATTCCAATAAACTCATTTTTTTTTATTTCCAAATTAATATTTTTAAAATCAAGCAAATCTCTAGAATTTGGATAAGTAAAATCAATATTTTTTAAATTTATGGAGTTAAAGCTTTCATATCTTTTATATTTTTCTTGTTCGGTTCTTTGGAATTTTTTTTCATTTGTATAATCAATGTATTTATCATGAGCAGTGGCGAGTCTCTCAGTTTGAAATCTAATGTAAGATGCTAAATTAATTGATTGAATAATCTTTATAATAGCTGGCATCACTCTTATAATTATTAAAAATAACATACCCAATAAAGGTAATGTCTCATTTATATTTTGACTCTTTATAATAAAAAGAAAATAAAGTAAAAAAGTAACACCAAAAATAATTCCTGTTTCCAATACAACTTTTGGAAATTTGTCAGTAACAGATTTCTTAAAAGCAATATTAGTAAAAAAATTATTATTTTCGTAAAACATTTTTGCAAAAAAACTTTCTTTATTATAAACCTTAATTTCCTTAATCCCTGAAAATGACTCATTCATATTTTGGATTAATTTAGAAAGTAATCTCGTGCTTTGCTTTCCCCAATATTTAAGTTTTTTGCGTAAATAATTGAATGCAAAAAAAATCAAAATTAAAAAAATCAATATAGTAAAGAATATTTCTGTGCTTATTGTTAAAAAAATTAAATAAAATAAAAAAATTGTCGTAAGTAATTCAGTCGATACAGTTAAAACTAAATCAAGAGTTCTACACAAAGTCTTCCCAAGATTTATGTCTCTTATCATTTCCGACTTATTCGTGTTAACATGAGTTTTATAATCCTCAAAAAGATACATTTCAAAAATATTATTTATCAATTTTTTTTGTGATTTATAGATCACTTTGCCACTAAACCAAGAATAACAAAGGACAATAATATTTTTAATCAAAAATAAAAAACAAAAAAAACTTAAACTTAAAATCACCAAATTTTGACCCTCAAAAAATTCTTTAATAAAATAAAATTGAGAGGGGATATCATCATTCATTATTGCATTAATAACAGGATAAACAGAACCAATGCTCAATGCTTCCATTAAACTTACTAGAATAAAACCAACCGTTAATAAAAAACCATCTAAGAATTTTATTTCACTTATTTTTAGTGTCTTACTTACTGTGTAAAATAAAACGTTATCTTTTAACAAATTTTTAACCATAGTTTGTTATTACTTATTTTTATTTTCTTATTCATTTTTATTTTTGAGGAAATTAATTTTATATATTTAAAAAAATTCTTATCAATCTTTTGCTCTTGTCCAGACATTCTGTAGGCTGAATGTTCATGAAAATTACTAAAACATATTGTTTTATATAACGAATATATTAAAGCTTTATCAATTAATGATCGTAAAATAATGTTTTGAAAACTATGTCGAAACTTTTTTAAATAATTAATATAATCTTTTTCAGTAATTTGATTATATTTTTTTGATTTTATACTTTTGATATATTTTAAAATTGTTTTTAAAGAATAGTAACAAGCATTATCAACTAATGTCATTTTTCTTTTATTTTCTTTACTAATGATGTTAGAAATTATTTTACAGATTTCATTAGAAGAATCTTTCTGGACTAATAATAATTTATTAAGTTTTTCATCAAAATAAGTTTTTTTTTTATATTGACTTTCATTTTTGATCATCTTTTTAAATTTTTCAAAGAAAATTTCTTTTTTGTCAGTGTAATCAAAATTAGATAAATCTAGACTAAAATG
>MDTG01098713.1_pt1 | contig 11121 bp, 8 predicted proteins | sample 811421 | NCBI WGS metagenome assembly MDTG01 (sample SAMN05326645, study PRJNA326480) | marine metagenome | isolation source: seawater | place: Pacific Ocean: South East | collected 2011
AAATTGAGGACGAAACTGATAACAAAGCCCAATGCAAGCAAGGAAATGGCGACAGTTAAAATTTGAGTCAGCCCCGAGATAACACCTAAGTTTCGCTTGGATTCGATGTCTGTTAGCTTTAGTTGAATGGGCGATTTGTTACTTTCCAGATTCGCATTCGCGAATGCATCGAAAGCAACTTGAAGGGCATTGGCAAATTGGCTGGGTAGAGAGACCAAATTCTCGGCTGGGAAAAAGATGAAATCACCTGCGGGGATATCTACAGTTGGATTGAGTTTGTTCTCGGATTTAAATTCCGTCGGAATAAATTCAATCTGTTGCCATTGGTCATTGGATGAATTGGCATAGAGGGAGATGACGAATGACTCATTGAATGTGACAGCACTGTCTTGACTGCGTATGGCATAGTTCTGCTGAGCGGCACTTGTATCTGCGGGGGATACTAAGAAACATTTTTTCGCAAAGCGATTGGTGTAATCGCGTTCTTCCCGATTCGCATCCAAAATACTCCATGCTGCTTCAGTGATAACCGCATCTGCATTCTGAGGTAGTTTTTTGACAATTGCCGCAACTTGGAAGCGAATGCCACGTTCATTGTTTTCCACTTTGGTAGCGAATTGATTAATCTCCAACACAGCATCACCAGATTGAAAGTCCAACCCAATCTGAGTCGCCATCGCTTCGGTTAAAATGACAGCTGCGGGATGCTTCGCCCTTCGGATAAAGTCGGACTGCCCAATGACAATATTTTCTTTTTTTTCTTCAATAAGGTCAAGAATTTGTTCGTGATAATCGCCTGCTACATAAAAGAATACAGCTTTTTTTCTGGGCTTTCCAGGGGTCGCTATGAAAGCGCGACGTTTCCAATAATTGAAGCGCGGAATGCTGTCATATTGATTGGGCAGCTGCAACTCATCAAAAGTCACCTGGCCGACTTTATTTCTGACCTCAACGAGGCGCATGAAGGGGGAGTCCATTTTCTCTCTCAGGTGACTCATCAGCCCAGAGTTGATGCCTAAAGCCAGTAAGGCAAATCCAAAAATCCCCACCAAAATGAGCAATTTTGCCATGCTTTTTCCCCCTGCGATGAGTAGAAATTCCTTTTTCAGGATGATGTTTCGAATGCTCTGTTTCATTGGGTGTTCAATGATTGAAGGGACTGTTCGATAACTGCTCTCAGCTGTTTTTTAGTGAGTTCGGATTTGCTACTCTTCCATTTATCCTGTTTTTTTCGAAAAACGGTTGAAGGCTCAATTTGTCCCGCTGCAGGCTCTCCACCTGCATCCAACGGCTTTTCAATCAAGATGATGCAATCCGCATTTTTCAATGCTAGCTGAATGTCGTGAGAAACGATAACGGCTGCAGTATTTTTCTCCTTTACGACTGTTTTGGTCATTCCCATGGCCTCCTGCGCTTTGAGCGGATCGAGGTTGCCGGTTGGTTCGTCAGCCAGAAGCACACGGTGTGGTTTAGCGAGGGCCCGAATGAAGGCGAATCGTTGCCGCTGTCCGCCTGAATAGGCCATGATGGGTTTCGTGAGAATTACACCCGGAAGAAGTGTTTGTGCCATCTCAGCAATGCGTTCGTTTGCCTCTTGCTCTTCACGTTCGGAGCTCCGCAACGTGGTTAGCAGCATGTTTTCCAATGCACTGACGCTTTTGAACATGTTCTCCTGCTGGAATATGAAACTGAAAAACTGGGACCTCAAGGCAGATCGTTTGGTCGCATCCCATTGCCAGTAATCACATAATTCCACGGCAGAGCTGTCCTCTGTTGGTTTAAGCTTAAAGGAATAATCAGGGGTTGAACGGGCTGTCTCGGTCATGAGCCCGAGTGCCTCGAGCAACGTGCTTTTCCCAGAACCAGAAGCACCCACAACGAAAGTGAGCTCGCCTGAGCGTATGTTTAACTCCTGTACACTCAATGCAGGGGTGCCGGGTGCATATTCACATATGAGGTTGTTGACTTCAATCATCGATTGTATTTCGGGGTTTTATTCAGCACCTGGGAACATCGAGAAGGGGAGCCAGTAAAAAGGCTCATCGGCACTCAAAATGGGAGACCACACATTTTGGGACTCGTCACTATTGTCAACAAAATTTGTCACCTGTCTCAAGAAATGCTCCATTGCATTTCCCCATTCAATTTTGTCGCTTTTCGAATATTCTTCCTCCAAGTCCACGAGTTTGCTATTCGCGAATGGCAATTCACAGGGTACTTGCAAGTACTCATTCCAAATTTCATTAAGACTCTTTTCTAAAATGACTTTGCGTAGAGGGCCATCTTGAAGATTGTCAGCATCCCCAGTGATGGCACCCAAAGTATGTAATAGAGCTTTTGTGAAATCTTTAATTTCCGCTGCGGCAAAACCCTCCTCAAAAACTCTGAAGGCATTTTTCAGTTTGGTATACTCATCCTGGGTAAGAAAAACGTAAGGAATAAACGCTGCCGTTTCGTTGGAAGTAGGGTGTGTATTGATGTATCCTCTCGTCGATGTGGGGATTGCTCCCATGGTCGTAGTAATTCCACTTGCAGGAGGGAATTGATTTCCGGTCATCTCGGCTAGATACAGCTGTGCCGTGTTCATTTCTCTCTTGTCGTTCAACCTTTGAATTGCTTTGACTATATCATCGCTCATCTTTGCTGGGTCCGTCGGTTCACCTTTGGCGTTGCCTATGTATACGGAGGATTCAGTTTCCCATGCGGCGATTTCTTCGCTGTTCGAGCTTTTGAACGTGAATTTGGACTCGGATTCCTCTACCCAGCTTCCAGATGGACTGCCGTTTGATGCCAGTTTGAGCATGTCTTGGTTAAAATCCATATAAGAAGGATGGGCACCGTTTTTGGTTTGCAATGCGAACAGTGTAATCTTTTTACCATCGAGCTCTGCCTCGACGTCTTCGAGGGACAGAGCATCATCTATGTGGTTTCCCGCATCACCAATGATTACGAGCAAGTTCTGCGCTAGATTATCATCGAATTTGGCGGATTTTATGCCTTCTATCAGGCCTTGGTAAAAGGCTTCCGATCGAGTTGGTGCCTGAGAAAAACACTTGAGACGTTCAATCTCTTTTGAAAACTGATTGAAATCGCTGTTCGGTTCGGTTGAAACCACCGCGAACTTTCCGTCTGGATAATCTCGGTAAACGGTGTAACCCACTTTAATGTAATCTTTGGCTTTATCATCAAAAGACTTAATGATTTCTTCAATTGCAGTTTTCGCACTGCGGACGAACGGGCTCATGCTGTTGGTTCCGTCTAATATGAAATAAACATTGAGTTGCCTGAGTTGTCTCCGGAGTTCTTCTAGTTCTGCACGATTGCCATTGTACCCTTCTTCACATGAGGCCTCGTCACCAGCACAAACGAGCACGACTACTTCTCGAAGTTGTCTAGCAAATGCAGTTGTATCACTTATTTCTCCTGGAATACTCGGCATAGGAGGAAAGGCGACATTCCAATTGTCAGGCATTGTGTCTGCGATACTGTATGATGTTAAATCTTCTGTCTGAGTATTCGTTGTCCAGCTATGTTCGGCTTGATACTGAGTCGAGTGAACGGGAAGTGAGTTATTGAAATATTTATCGAAAGCACGGACATGGTTGGGGGCGTACCCGACTCGACTATTCCATTCAGTCAATGATGATTTTGGAATCCAACCGGAAATTTTAGCTTTCCATCCGGCCTCACCTTGATCAAAGTCATTCGATGTGCACAACAGAATCATACCATTTTCCTCCTTCAAGGCGAATTGAATCGTGAACCTTGGGAAATCGGAGAAGTGCGGTTCAGCGCCGCTTCGTTCCGGGGTGTTGTAGAATATCACATCAAGGGATTTCTCCTCTTTGATACTTTCTGCTGGAGCTAGGATCATAAACTTTCGGGTTAACCCAATTTTACTAGCCATTGCCTTGGATGATGCAAGCGTTTTTTTAATTGGAATCCATCCTTCCTTTTGACTAGAGGAGACGCTTAAGCTTTTAATTTTCAGAAATATTTCGCCCTTAGAATCTTTTTTTACATCAAACACTAGAAATTCCTCCTTGAAATTGGCGGTGTATGCAATTGACTTTTTTTTTGGTGAAGTATAGAGTTGATTATTATCTCGGTCACTCCAGACTTTCCAGTTGAAGCCGCTGCTCCCATTTTTCAGTTCACTGATGTCTATACTGGACTCATAAACTCGCTCGTAGTTTTTATTTTTTTTAAGATGCCCAGTCAATAAATCAGGTAGTTTCAATTGGGCAGCAGACGGAATACTCGCGAACAATGCAAAGATCAGCACCGTTGTTGTCGTCTTGCATTTTGATTGGAGTCGGGGTCGCGCAATGGTTACCATGGATTTAGTTGTTGGTTGGGTTCATCCTTTGATTTTCAGCATCCCATCGCCAGCGTGAAATGTTCAACTCCTCCTTGAGCCTTCCATTAGTGTCGTTCCACCCGTTTATCAAACGAACCCTTCTTTCAAATTGATTAATCGCTGACTCCAAAACCATCCCTTCTACAATTATGTGCACCTCTATAGTGAATTCATCCGGGTCTAGACAGCTTATACCAGTGTTTTGTTCGAATTCACTCAAACTTTCTTGAAATTCCGAGATGATTGAAGGGATGTCAATGGTTGGATAGGTATTATACAATGAACGTGACATCTCGAACGACGCCTCGATGCCGCTGTCAATAGCGACAATGGTGTTTTGTTTGCCTCTTCTCATGAAGAAAAGGGCGTGATTGGCCTGATTGAATAAGCTGATAGCCTGCGCTTGAGCCGCATCAGCCTCCCCTGGTTTAGCGCCTTTCTGAGGGAGGAACACAACAATTGAAGCCTCGCTTTCTTGCGCATATCCCTGACCGAATGCTCCGAACACGAGAGCGGTGGATAGGCTAATTGTTTTGAGCCAATTGGCTAAGAGTTGAAGATTCATTTCGAGAAATAAATGGTTGTGATGTCCCCGTAATCATCCAATTCAATTCGAACATTCAAACGTTTGTCTGGCCACAAAAGCAACAACAGATTTTGCCATGAAATGCCTGAAGTCATTCGGCCGTCAGGCAAGCGAACTGAGCCATCGGGAAGACTCTTAGTGACGTCGAAAGCGTCGTACTTGGATGGGCCAAACGGGTCGTTCAAGTGAGCCTGGACGATGCCTTCAATGCGTTTGCGTTCTGCATTTTTTTCGCTGGCTGTGAGAATTGCCTTGTTGCAGGACAGACTCAGTTCCTGGTATTCCCCGGCGACATCCAATGAGGCCGTTTGGAGGGCAAAACGCAACGTTACGTCTCCATCGATGTCAAACTGCCCCATGGAAGTCAGTAAGGGTAATTGTTCAACACCGTCCTTGGTCCAAAAAAGGGTATCGGGTTGGCAGCCGCCTGCAAAGACTGGATCCAGCTGATAACCGCATTTTCCAACTTTTGGGGTGCGCACTGTAACAAGGGTGCAGTCGTTATTCGATTTAATAGGGTCGGTCCCACCCAGTAAGGATGCCAAGTACCAACCCCCAACACCGAAGAGGGCAACGGCCGGAATCAGGTAGAGCATTCGCCTGCTGGATGATTTCCTTGAAATGTTGCTCGAGCCGCATGACGTGCAGACCGCAACGTCGGCGCGTGATTCTGAAAATTCTCTACCATTGCACTCCGGCGAGTGACATGCATATGTGTATTGTGCCATGTGATTCAGCTGGTTGTTGGGGGAGTCCTTCTCCTGAGATCAAAGGCAATCTCAATGAAATACGTCTGGAAATTGTTGCTTCCAAATGCATTCAGCGCACCCTGCAATGATTGGGTTCCTTCGACCCATGGACGGTCGCCTACTCTCGCTTCCGAATGACGGCGGATACCTACGGAGAGGTAGCACATAGGGCGAGCCGAATTCAACCAATCGGAACTGCCAAAAGGAAATCGATAGCCCACGGCAGCTTCTCCCATCCATCCCAAAGCGTTGTCATACGCTGCGGCCGAGGATGTGCTGTATACCCCGAAATCATAGATGCCCGGATCATCAATGGTAATTCCATACAAGGAAGGGTAGTGACCTCGTTGTTGAATGTCGGCGTTGGCCTCAAAACGGCTCATTGTATATGTTCCGTTGATGGTCGCTTTCATGAAGAAATTGCCCACATTGTAGGCTGACCCTAATCCAACAAAAATGGTATTGGAAGCCAATGATTCCTGTCCGAGTGTGACATCGGTTAAACGCTCATATTCCATAGCGTCGGTATCGATGGTGTTTTGGGTCAATTGCGTAGCATTGAAGTTTACTGAAGACGTGCTCGTTTGCAAGCCCAAGACCGTAGTCCAATCCAATTTACCATTCATCGGCGCGCGAAAAGAAAGGCGAAATCCCGGTGACCAGCGGGAGCTTATGCTGTTTACTGGTGCAGATTGGTACTTTCCGTGTCCTATCACCTGCGCGGCAGTGATGCCCGCTGTGAATCGTCCATTGTATTTAATACCAGATATCGTCTGTGTGATATCCAGAATATTTGGTTCCTTGAGGTATTTCGATTGCTGAACTTTCTTCAAGGATTGCTGAACCCTTTTTAGGGTTAGCAGCCTGTCATCGCCCAGCAGTATCACATCGCTGGCGTCCCCGATTCTGAGGGGGACACCGGATTCAGGCACCAAGACAATTGTGTCGTTTTTACCGAGTGGATTTCCATCGATTAAGAGAGGGAATTGAGAGACCTGTGAACCAAATGGGATGGGTTTGCATTTGAGCTTTCTCAGCACTCGGACGTAAGCTTGAGCACCAGATTTAAGCTGAATGGACTCAATTTTCAATTCGTTCACCTCCCCTTCGATCGACACTTCTGCTTGCATTTTTGCCTCGAGGATGACTAACCATTCAAGAGGTCTGTCGGAATCTTTCGGCCGCCATTTTATGTTTTTTGAAAAAATTACAGCAATGTTTCGCTGTGTAGGTGAAATTTCTTGAGACGGCGAAATCCACAAAATTTCTGTCCTAATGAAGAAGTCATTTTGTGGTAATAATTGGTCTACAATCTCCAAATAATCTTTTATTGATATTCCATTATCAAATAATAAACCTCGTGTTCCAGGTATATCCAATACATGGATTGCATTGTCTGAAGAAAAAAGGTTTTTGAAAGCTGTGCGGTCCTCTTCTCTTAATGCTGAAAGGCTTCTATATGATGTCCTGCCGAAAGTCATTCTCTGAAGGGCATTCAAGCGCAAATCACGCTCTTGTACTGCGCCCCATTCCTGCGACCAAGCGACAGTTGAGAGGGCAATTGCGATTAACACGAACCAACATCGATGGTTTGAAGACCTACTGTGAATCATTCGGTTCTTTTTGGTTTTGTCGAAATTAGGTAAAAGGTTGTACTTTCCAACCTCAACTTGATTCACATCAAAGCCATGCCAAACGCAGCGCAGTTCTATCGCCAATTGAAACAGCAAATCCGCGAAGCACTTGATACCATCGAGGCCGGAACAGCTGAATTAGGGTCAATAAACGAAGCACTGGATTGTGTCCGTCAACTGCCTCCGTCAACGCAAGGCCTCAATGAGTGGACTCAAAAACTAGAGAGCGAAAAGCAGCGACTGGAGAGCGTAGGCAATGCGGTGGAAGCAGAATGGAATGACGCCGCGAACGCGTTAAATCAGGCGCTCGATCGTGGAGATTGCTCGGCAGCAGAGGCTTCACTTGAAGAATTAAAAAACCTCTCGAAGTGGGAAAGTCACAAAGATTCCAGTTGGGAACGACGCTTGGATGAATGCAAAAAGCGTGGACCAGAGATGGAGCGCATTCAAAACGACGCGATTCTTGCGAAACAGGAGTTGAACGAGGGGTTAATGCTCGACTGCGTGAATCGAGCTGAGCAGCTGGGGGCAGAGACCTTGGTCAAAGAGCTGCTCGCCGGTCACAAAGAAATTGGTCGAACCATAAAGGTGGTTGCGGACCTTGAGGCGGAAATGGCTGCGGCGAAGGAATCGAAAAACTGGGCCGAAGTATTGAACAAAGCGGGCAGAATCTTGGGCTTGGTTCCAACCCACAAAGCGGCGCTCAGTGCTAAAAAGAAAGCCGAGCGCATCACAGCCCAAGATGACTTCCCGAAAACGCTGATTGCGCTTGCTGAAGATGCGGAAGACGCCAAGCGGCCAAAAATGGCATTGCGCTATTATCAGTGGGCGTTCGAAGAGTCCAGGGAACCAAACGATGCTCTGCTCAAGAAAATTGAAGAATTGAAGTCGAGCGTTCGAAGGAGCAAGACCAAGTCCAAAACAGTCGTTTTCGTTGGTCCTCCTTCGTCAGGTAAAACCGTTATGCTTGGCTCATTTTTGTACTTCTTACAGACGAGGAGAGAATCGGATGTACAAGACGTCGATACGGATGATTCCAGTGCCCGACTGCGTTCCAAGCTTTTAAGAAATTTCACCATGGGAGAGTTTCCGGAAAGCACTGCAGCATTGGCCAAGGATTCAGACCAGCAAATTCCGGAGATTCGCATCAATATTGAACCGCATCAAACGTCCAAAACGCTCCCTGCCATCGAGTTGACCCTTCTCGACGTCGCTGGAGAGCATTTCAGAGCATTTGACGCTACTAAGGACGCCAAGCTTGACCCACGAGTTCAAAATTATTTGCGGTCGAATCCCGACGATTTGATTTTCGTCTTGGTCATTCCCGCAAATTCCCATGGTGACAGCCGCGAACAGGTAGACCTGGAGATGCTCCTCACGGATTTTGGCTTTTTCCTCAGCCGCAAGGGGAACATCAAAAATTATTCGCGCCTGCTGTCCTTCAGTAAGTGGGATTTGTACGAAGGAAATGCCTCTAAGGCGGGCGATTTACTCAACCATTACCCCATGCTTCAGTCCATCACACCGGATGACCCGGATGATGTTATCAAGTTCAAGGTTGGTGATGCTGAAGGCAGCGAAAAATTCAATTGGGACGATTGGTCCGCAGAGTTATTTGCAAGGAGGATCTATCGAACAACGACTGGAATGGATGATGATCCTTGGGTGATTCGGAAAAAGAAGAAGTGGTTCAAGTTTTAATAGATACGGAACATGGCATCAAACGTTGAAATTCTTTTTTTTGGTCGTCCAGAAGGGCTGGAAGTCTCGCAGAGTGCTCTGCTTGAGGGTCATAAGGACAGCCTGTATCCAGAACAAGGGATTGCGGAAACCACAGACGGCCTCGTTTGGCGGGTTCAATTCTTTAGCTCTGGCAATACGCCTTTGCAAGTCATCAGTTGTTTCAAGGCGATGGGCAGTCCTACGCGCGGTGCTGGAGGCTTCATTGGAGTAGCGGTTGCAATGGCAGGTCAATTCAAGCTTAATGAGGCGCTTGCAGCGCACCTTCAAAATGAATTGAGCCGTTTCGTCAATGCTGCAACGAACGGTGTACAATTTGTTTCCTCACGGATGGAGGGTTGGCCGGTTCCACAGCCTTACCCCCATAATTTGGAACCTCGAAGTTCACTATATCTAGCAGTTGGTGGAACGCCGAGTTTTATTGGATTCAATTTGGACAGCGGTCGAATGGCTGAGCAAATCGAGACCAGCCTTGGTGTCAACCTTCCTAAAGGTGCTACTACTGCTCACTTCATGAGTTCCTATTCGGGGGACCGAAGGGATGCAGTGGATTTGAATGCACGGGTCGATTCTTCGAGCTCGAATCCATCCATTCCACAGAGTTCTGGCACCTTGGACTTGGAATTGGAGATTAGTGACTTGAAGAAAAGCCTCAAGCAAGCGCAATCAGATTTAGTTCAGTCGAAGGAGTTATTGCATGCTGAGACGCAAAACAAAGAGAGCATCCGAAGAGAATTGGATGACGCGCTGCGAGAGGTCGATAAGCTGCGGCGAGCTAATAAGCCGAAAGACACTCCGCGGCCTTGGATATGGACACTTCTGGGTATTATCCTGGGAGCCGCAGGTTTGTATTTCACCGTGGTCTCACCTATCTGGAAGAAGAAGCCAGCTATTGTCATTGAGACAAGGTTAGATCCTGCAGGAGTGGAAGGCGAAACATCAAAGAAAAAGGCATTTGATCCAATTGAATCGCTCAGGGATGGCCGTGCTCTTACACCGGAGCAAATGAGGGAGTCAGGAGTTTTTGAGACCGTTGTTCGACTCGAAGAAGCAGATTGCCCCAGTGAATGGAAGACGCCTACTTTGCTTGATGCTCGTTACCAGAGCATAGTCGGCCTATTACAATCAAGTGACGCAGAATTCGATAAGTTTAAGTTTTGTGGGACATGCTTGAAATACAACGTTCCATTCATACAAAAATCTGAGTACAAGCTGTCTGTGTTAGAAGCGTTTGAGTCTGATGATCCACAGGTCAAAAAATGGCTAGAGGAGATCACCTTTCATGCGACTTCTAATCCCTTGTTCCAAGAAAATGAGGAGTGGACAATCTACCTAGATAACGAGATGCCCTTGGGAAATGGCTCTCAGTCATTTGAACAAACCAATCCAGGGGGACTTTGTGACGAAGCTAATTTGCCCGGAAACCTCAATGATGGTCCTAAAACCAACTTGTGCTGGGAGATTAATCGGATTGCGTTTAAAACGCAGCTAGATGAGCAAAAATATTTCACCAAATGGAGATTGACTCCGCGCGACTAAGATGATTGAATTAATATCGGATACAGGGATTCAATTCTATCGCGTCCCAAGTGAGGATGTCCAGAAATTGGTCGACGGGGCGAAGAGCTTGCAAGTGGCTGAGTCGGCGAGAACGTTGCCGAATGGAATGGAGGTGTGGGAATTGCAGGTGGCAGTCAATAGCAAGTCGTCAGGTCGGTTATTTGATATGAATTCCATTTCGGACCGGCTCATTGATCCCTTGACGGGCGAAGTGGATTGGGACCACGTCGACGAAGGAAAGCTCACAGAAATTGATGGGGCAACCCTCTACTCCAAATCGACGAAAGACGCCCTCGAATGCTACGCTGGTCGCTGGGTTCCGTTGCCGTATTTCCGGCGCCATTTCGGCACGGAGGTGACATTTGATGAAGGCCCTACGTCCTGGGCGCGTTTGTGGATTGGGAAGGAGGAGCTGAGCAGCTGCCGGCAATGCATCGTTGGGCCACTCCTGAAAGGTTAAGTCCAGGCCAAGATATTCAAGCAGCACGAAAA
>MDTG01129058.1_pt1 | contig 11121 bp, 13 predicted proteins | sample 811421 | NCBI WGS metagenome assembly MDTG01 (sample SAMN05326645, study PRJNA326480) | marine metagenome | isolation source: seawater | place: Pacific Ocean: South East | collected 2011
ATTTCATACAATATAGAGCGGATTTAGATATTAGTGGCTGGTCTGAACAAGATATATTTAAACATTAATGAAAAATAATAAGAAAATAATTAGTAGTGCAAATAGAACTTTAGCAAGAGAATTAAGCAGTATAAAAAATTTAAAATCTTCATTTAATAGTAATTTTTGTAAGGCGATTAATTTAATTTATAATACGAAGGGAAAGATTATTATTACAGGAGTTGGAAAAAGCGCACATATAGGTAACAAGATTTCTGCAACTCTTACTTCAACAGGAACACCTTCATATTTTATTCATGCAACAGAGGCAAGTCATGGTGATTTAGGAAGTATAACAAAAGATGATTGTGTAATAGCAATTTCTAATTCAGGTGAAACATCTGAACTTAACAATATTATTCAATTTACTAAAAGATTTAATGTTAATCTTATAAGTATAACAAGTAATTCAAAAAGTATGCTTCATAAAAATGCTACTGCAGGTATTTTATATAAAAAACCAGTTGAAGCTTGTCCATTAAATTTAGCTCCAACAAGTTCTACTTCGATGTCGATGATAATTGGAGATTGCATTGCTATTGCGCTATTAGAATTAAGAGGTTTTAAAAGCACACAATTTAAAAGCTTACATCCAGGTGGTAATTTAGGAAAAGACCTAAAAAATTTAGGTGATGTAATGCATACAAAAAAAAATATTCCTTTAGCAAAACTTGATGATAAAATGTCAAAATCATTAATTACAATGACTCAAAAAAGTTTTGGATGTGTTGGAGTAATCAATAAAAAAAATCAGATTGTAGGTATTATTACTGATGGAGACTTAAGAAGAAAACTAAATTCAAAATTTTTTGAGAAAAAATCTTCTGACATAATGACTAAAAACCCAACTCTAGCAAAAAAAAATATGTTAGTAGGTGAAGCAATCAACCTAATGAACACAAAAAAAATAACCAGCTTATTTATTTGTGAAAAAAAAATACCCCTAGGTATTGTTCATATTCATGATTTATTAAGATTAACGAGCTAAATTGAATTATTTTTTAACACTAAATAAAAGATTTGTTTTGATACTAATTTTTTTGATAATTATTTTAATTACTTTTTATCAAATGTTTATAACGAAAAGTAGTTCAACATTTATAAGTAAAATTGAATTATCAACTGTTGATATTTCACAACCTAAATTTGCAATAAATAATAACTCAAGAAAAATATTTATAACAGCAGAGGAGGGTAATTTTTTAAGCTCTAATGAAATTTTGCTAAAAAAAAATGTAAGATTTAGATCAAATGACTTTAGTATTGAAACTGAAAATGTTATTTTCAATAGAGACAAACAAACTGCTTATACTAATGAAAAATCATTCTTTAAAACAACTAATGCTACAATCACTTCAAGTGGATTTGACATTTCTGAGCAGGGAAATAAAATAGTCTTTTATGGTAAATCTTCTGTTATATTAAAATGAAATATACAATATTTATTTTTGTTATATTTTTAATATCTAACATAACTATAGCCAGAAGTATTGGTGAGACTGAAATTATAACAGACGAAGGGATTGAAGTTTTTCAAAAAGAAAAATATTATCTATTAAAAAAAAATGTAAGAATCAGCTCGGATGATTTTTCATTAAGTGGAAATTATATAAAAGTATTTTTTGGAGAAAATCTCTATGATATTTCTCAAATAGAAGCAAAGGAAGATGTTGAGCTAAAATCTAAAGAAACCAGTATAAGTAGTAATGGCCAGAATTTAAATTTTGATATAAAAAATCAAAAATTACTAGTTTTTGGTCAAGGGTCAGAACTATTTATTGATAATATTAAAATGTTTTCAGATGAAAAAATTGAAGTTAACAATGTGAGTGGTAAATTTATTTTATATGGAGAAAATTCAAGATTAGTTGGTGATAATATATTCATCAGAGCGGATTTTATTGACGGTATTTTTATCAATGAAAGTAAAGGAAAAAAAATAGATTTTTTATTTGTGTCTGATAAAAATATTTCTTATGTAAAATCTGATAATACTGAAATGTATGCAAAAAATATTAGATTTGATAATAAATCATCACTTATTGAGCTAGAGGATGATGTTAAAATTATTAGAGATGGAGAAATAATAACTGGTGGCTATGGTTCACTAAATACAAAAACAAATTCATATAAAATAAAATCTAATCCTGATAAGAAAGTAAAAGTAATAATATCAAACGATGATAAGTAAATTTAAAGTTTTAGATAATGGATTAATTATAAATAAAATATCAAAAATATATGGGAAAAAAGAAGTTATTCGAGATATAAGTATCCAAATTAATAGAGGAGAGATTGTTGGATTACTCGGCCCCAACGGAGCAGGTAAAACAACAACATTTTATATGATTGTTGGTTTAGTAAAACCTGAAAGCGGCTCTATATTTATAGATAAAACTGATATTACAAACTATCCTATTTATTTAAGAGGAAAACTAGGTATCAGTTATCTTCCTCAAGAAGCGTCAATTTTTAGAGGTATGAATGTTGAAGATAATTTACTGTCCATAATAGAAATAAAAGAAAATGACAAAAACAAGCAAAATATAATTTTGCAAAATTTGCTTAATGAGTTTGATATAAATCATGTCAGAAAATCAAAATCTATAGTCTTGTCAGGTGGTGAAAGAAGAAGATTAGAAATTGCCAGAACCCTAGCATCTAAACCCAAATATTTACTTTTAGATGAACCGTTAACAGGGATAGATCCGGTATCAATAGAAGAAATAAAAATTATTATTAAAAAATTAAAAGAAAAAAATATAGGTATATTAATTACAGATCACAATGTTAGAGAAACTCTAAAAATTGTTGATAAAGTTTATATAGTTAATGAAGGTTCAATTTTTTATGAAGGTGTTCCAGAAGAAGCAATAAAAGATGAAAAAATAAAAAAATTTTATTTGGGTTCTAATTTTAAACTGTAATAATAAAATTAAAAATGATAAGTAATAAAATAAAAAATGGGTTAAATGGTATTGTAAAAATACCCGGGGATAAATCAATTTCTCACAGATCAATAATTATACCTGCTATTTCAAATGGTATATGTGAAATTTCAAATATTTTGAAATCAGATGACGTAAATCATACATTAAATGCTTTTCAGAATATGGGAGTTAAAATAATTGATGAGGCCAATAAAATAATTATTCATGGAAAAGGATTAAATTCATTAAAAAAGCCAAAGAAAGATATTTATCTAGGTAATTCGGGTACCAGTGCAAGATTATTGATTGGATTACTTGCCTCACAAAATTTTAGTTCCAGGTTAATTGGAGATGAATCATTATCAAAAAGACCAATGAAAAGAATTTCTGATCCTTTAGATACGATGAAAGCTAGAATTGAAACTTATGATGGAAAGTTACCAATAAAAATAAATGGAACTGAACTAAGACCAGCAAATGTAAATATTAAAATACCATCAGCTCAAATAAAATCTGGTATTTTATTAGCTTGTCTAAATACTAAAGGAACTTCAGATATAATTGAAAATAATATTACCAGAGATCATACTGAAACAATGTTACAATCCTTTGGCGCTAATATTGTAATCTCGAAATCATTAAACAAAAAACATATTAGTATAGAAGGTAAAAAAGAGCTTGTTTCTAAAAATATTGATGTGCCAAGTGATCTCTCAAGTTGTGCTTTTTTCATTGTTGCGGCATTAATTAATAAAAATTCCAATATAATTATGAAAAATATTAATAACAATCCTACAAGAAATGGATTGCTTATTGCTCTGGAAAAAATGGGGGCAAACATCAAAATATTTAACAGAAGATCAAACAATAATGAAGAAATCTGTGATATCGAAGTGAGTAGCTCTAATTTAAATGGATGTGAATTAGATCCTGAAATGGCAGACTTAATGATTGATGAGTATCCAATTTTATCAGTTGCCGCTTCTTTTGCAAATACACCAAGCATTTTCAGAGGATTGGATGAATTAAGAGTTAAAGAAAGTGATCGTTTGAATTTAATTTTAGAAAATTTAAAAAATTGTGGAGTTGATTGCCATGTAATTAACAATGATTTATTTATCAATCCTACAAAACAAAAAAATATTAAAGATAAATTTATAAAAACTGATTTTGATCATAGGATAGCTATGTCTTTTTGTGTAATGGGTACTAGAATTGGACCCCTAGAGATATCTGACTATAAATCTATAAACACTAGTTTTCCAACCTTTAAAAAAGAGTTGAATAAAATTGGAGGAAATATTTATTGAGAAAATTTATTGTTACAATAGATGGGCCAGCTGCATCTGGTAAAGAAAAAATTGCTAAATACATCAGTAGAAAATGGAAATTATCTCACCTTGACTCAGGAATTTTATACAGAAGACTAGCTATAATTTTTATGAAAAATAAAATAGATATAAAAAATGAAAATTTAGTCAAAGGTTGCTTAAAAAAAATTAACGAACTATCCTTTAGAAACAGTAGAAAAATTAGAACTCAAGAAGTTAGCTTAATTGCATCTACAATAGCTACAAATCAATCTGTTAGAAAAAAAATCAATAAATTACAATATAACCATGTGCAGAAAAACATTAACAAAAGTGGATTTGTGATTGATGGGAGAGATATAGGGTCAAAAGTTTTTAAAGATGCAGATTTGAAACTATATATAGATGTAAACATAAAAATTAGAGCAAAAAGAAGATATAAACAGTTGATTGATTGTGGTGAAAAGTCTATATACCACAAAATTTTGAAGGATATTAAATTGAGAGACAGTAAAGATAAAACAAGAAAAAACTCACCCTTAGTGGTTCCAAAAGGAGCTAAAATTGTAGACAACAATGGGTCTTTTAACAACACAATTGAACAAATAAACTCTATATTTGAATTAATATAATGAATAACAAAAATACAATTCAAAAAATGTCAAACTCTGAATATGATGATTTGATATCTAGTTCATTCAATAACACTACTATAAAGGAAAAAACAATTGCTTTAGGTAAAATTATATCAATTGAAAATGATATTGTTACTATCGATGTTGGTCTAAAAAGTGAAGGCCGAGTTCCTCTAAGTGAGTTTTCTAGACCTGGACAAACACCTGATCTTGAAATAGGAAATGAAACAGAAGTGTATATTGAAAATGTCGACAATTCTAATGGTGAAACACTTCTCTCAAGAGAAAAAGCTGTAAAGCAAAAAGCTTGGTACAATCTTCAAGATAGTTTTTCTCAAAATAAAGTAGTTGTAGGAATCCCTTTTAATAGAGTGAAGGGTGGAATGAGCGTAGATCTGGATGGAGTAACTGCTTTCTTGCCTGGAAGTCAAATTGATACCAGACAAATTATCAAAGACACTAAAGAATTACTTAATAAGCCTTTAGAGCTTATGATTTTAAAAATGGATAAATATAGGGGAAATATCGTTGTTTCTAGAAAAGCAATCACTGAAAATGAATTAAAGGAACAGAGAAAAGAACTGCTTAATTCAATAGATGAAGGATCAATTATAGAAGGTAAAGTAAAAAATATTACAGACTATGGTGCCTTTATTGACCTAGGAGGACTTGATGGTTTAGTCCACGTCACAGATATATCTTGGACAAAAATTAATAACCCATCAGATGTACTAGAATTGAATACAACTATTAAAGTAAAGGTATTAAAATTTGATGAGGAATTATCTAGGCTAAGTCTTGGCATTAAGCAATTAACTGAGAATCCATGGGATAGCTTAAATGACAAAATAAAAATTGACGACAAAGTGATTGCTAAAGTTGCAAGTATTAGTGATAATTATGTTAATATCATTATTGATGGTCTTTATGATGGATTAATAACATTAAATGAATTAACTTGGTTGAAAAAACCGCCACACCCATCAAAAATAGTTACATTGAATGATGAAATAGAAGTAATTGTTACAGATATTGATGAAGATAAAAAAAGAATTAATTGCAGTCTAAAAAAAATGAGGGATAACCCTTGGATGACGCTCAACGAGAATTATAAAATTAACGACTCTTTTGAAACAGAAGTTGTTAACATAGTTGACTTTGGTATTTTTGTTAAAGTTCAGGACGAAATTGATGGAATGGTACATATCTCTGATCTCAGTTGGGATGAAAATGAGTGTGAAAATATGATTAAGAATTTTAAAAAAGGTGAAAATGTTAAAGTAAAAATTTTAGACATTAATGTAGAAAAAGAGCGAATAAGCTTAGGAATTAAACACCTCAAAAATGATCCCGTTCAAGACTTTATTTCTAAAAATCCCCTAAATACAAAAGTAACTGGTAGGATTATTAATATTGATGAAAAAGGTATTAAAATTGAACTTGATAAAGATAATAATATTTTTGGATTTATTAAAAGAAGTAATCTTTCTAAAGATAAAAATGAACAAAGAGTAGAACGCTTTGCAATGGATGAAAATATAGATTCAATTATTACTTCGATAGATAACAAAACAAGATTTTTAAATCTTTCAATTAAAGAACTAGAAATTCAAGATGAAAAGGAAGCTCTCTCAAAATATGGATCTAGTGCATCAGGTGCATCATTAGGAGACATTTTAGGATCAGTCCTTAAAAAATAGGGCAGATGTTAAAATCAGAAATTCTAGAAAAACTGCATAATAGACATCAAAACCTAGAAACAAACGATATTGAAACTGTTTTTAAAATTTTTATTAAAAAATTAATAACATCTCTGAAGAATGATAGTAATATAGAAATTAGAGGTTTTGGAACAATAAGTAAAAAAGTGAGTAAAGAAAAATTTGTAAGAAATCCTCGAACAAATGAAAGGCTTTATAAAAAACAAACTTATAAGTTACATTTCAAAATTGGTAAAAGTCTACACAAAAAATTAAATAGCTCTATAAATTCTAATAATACTGATGTTTTCTAAGAAAATAATTGTTGCACTTGACAGTAATAATTATGATAAAACAATCAAGTTGGTTAATAATTTAAAAAACGAAGTCTTTGGTTTTAAAATTGGATATCAATTTTTCTTTAATTATGGCTTGGATGGATATAAAAAAATTTATTCAGTTTGCCCTAGGATATTTCTTGATTTAAAATTACATGATATACCAAATACAGTAAGGAATGGGATTAAAGCCATATCTAAACTTAAACCTCTATTTACTACAATTCATATCTCTGGAGGTGACACGATGATGAAATCATCAGGAATGAAGAAAGGTTCTACAAAAATTCTTGGAGTTTCAATTTTAACAAGTATTGATAATAAGCAAGCTAATAAATTTTATAATGAAAGAAATATTTCGCTGTTAGTTAAAAAGTTTTCAAAAGCTGCAAAAAAGAATAAATTGGATGGGGTTGTATGTAGTCCTAGAGAAATTAAATACATCAGAAAAGAAGTTGGAAAAAATTTCATAATAGTTACTCCTGGTATTAGGATTGACAAAAACATAAAGAGTGATGATCAAAAAAGAGTAGAAACTCCGAAAAAGGCGATTGATCTAGGGGCGAATTTTTTGGTTATAGGTAGACCTATAACTGAGTCTAGGAATCCACTAAAAGTTCTAAAAGAAATTAATAGAACACTTTCATAAATATGATCATAAAAATTTGTGGAATACAAAATGAGGAAACACTTTTATGTTGCGAAAAAAATGATGTAAATTTTTTTGGCATGATCTTTTTCAAAAAGAGTCCAAGAAATATATCTTTAGAGACTGCAAGATTTCTTTTAAAAAAATCTCAAGGCTTAAATATTAATGGGGTTGGTGTTTTTGTAAATAAAAATATTAACGAGCTAGAAGAAATTATTAAAAATTTAAAATTAAGATTTATACAATTACATGGATCAGAAGGAGAAGAATACATTAAAGTTTTAAAAAAAATTGGTGTAAAAGTTATTAAATCAATTCCGATAGCTAACAAGGATGATTTAATCCAAATTAATAAATACAAAAGTGTTGATTATTTTTTATTTGACTACAAACCTTTGAAAGATGAGTTACCTGGTGGAAATTCTAAAAGTTTTGATTGGAATTTATTAAAAAATATAGAAACTAATAAACCATGGTTTATATCAGGAGGTATCAATATTGATAATATAGGAAGAATTATTCATGATATAAATCCTTTAGGAATAGATTTATCTTCAGGATTGGAAAAAAAACTTGGCATTAAAGATAATCACATTATAAATAATTTTATCGTAAATTTAAAAAATGCTTAAAAACACATATAAAAGTTATCCAAATGAAAAGGGATATTTTGGTCAGTTTGGTGGAAGATATGTTTCTGAAACATTAATGCCACTAATAATTAACGTAGAGAAAGAATACGAAAAAATCAAAAACGACAAAAATTTTATTTCTGAGTTTAATTATTATTTAAAAACCTATGTTGGGAGACCTAGCCCCTTATTTTTAGCTGAAAGAATAACTAATGATCTTGGTGGCCCAAAAATTTATTTTAAAAGAGATGAACTGAATCATACAGGTGCTCATAAAATAAACAATTGTATCGGACAAATTCTGTTAGCTAAAAAAATGGGTAAATCCAGAATTATAGCTGAAACAGGAGCAGGTCAACATGGAGTAGCTACAGCAACAGTATGTGCTTTATTTGGTTTACCATGTGTTATTTATATGGGAGAAAAAGATATAGATAGACAATCACCAAATGTCTTTAGAATGAAATTACTTGGTGCTGAAATTAGATCTGTTTCAACTGGCTCTAAATCTCTTAAAGATGCTATGAATGAAGCTCTTAGAGATTGGGTCACAAACGTAAATGATACTTTTTATATTATAGGTACTGCTGCAGGACCTCATCCATATCCAGCAATGGTTAGAGATTTTCAGTCTATAATTGGTAAAGAAGTGCGAGCACAACTAGAAGAGGCAGAGGGAAAATCACCAGATTTGTTAATGGCTTGTATTGGAGGGGGCTCTAACGCACTCGGGCTTTTTCATGAATTTTTAGATGACTCAAATGTTGAAATGATTGCTGTTGAAGCAGCTGGACATGGTATAACTACAGATAAGCATGCAGCAAGTTTAACTGGTGGAAAACCAGGTGTTTTGCATGGCAATAAAACATATTTATTGCAGTCAAAAACAGGGCAAATCCAGGAAGCGCATTCTATTTCTGCAGGCTTAGACTATCCAGGTATTGGTCCAGAACATTCATTTTTATTTGAAGAAAAGAGAGTGACATACATGTCAGCAACGGATAATGAAGCACTAGAAGCATTTCAATATTGTTGTAGGTTAGAAGGTATAATTCCAGCATTAGAACCAGCTCATGCATTGGCTGTATTAAAGAAAATAGCAAAAAACTATGGTAGAGATAAAATTATTGTAATGAACATGTGTGGAAGAGGAGATAAAGATATTTTTACAATTGCTAATGAATTGAAAATAAAAATTTAAATGACTAATTTAATTAGTCAGGTATTCAAAAATAAAGAAAAAAAATTGGTAACATTTGTTACAGGTGGTGATCCAAATTTAAATACTAGTCTAAAAATTATAAAGACTATAGTTAATAACGGGGCAGATATAATTGAAATTGGAATGCCATTTTCTGACCCAATGGCTGATGGACCAACAATTCAACTATCAAGTACTAGAGCAATAAAAAAAGGAGTTAATTTAGAAAATATTTTCACATTAGTATCAGAGGTAAAGAAGATAAAGGCTGATTTGCCTATTATTTTAATGGGATATTATAACTTAATTTTACATTTTGGAATTAAGATGTTTGTGAAGAGATGCAAAGAAAATGGAGTTGATGGTCTAATTATAGTTGATCTGCAACCTGAAGAAGATGCTGATTTAATAAATGAACTAAATAATAAACAAATTGATTTGATCAGATTAATTACACCTACAACTGATGAGAGAAGACTTAAGTTAATATTGAAAAATGCTAGTGGTTTTTTGTATTATGTTAGTGTTATGGGTATTACTGGACAAAAATCAGCTGACCTAAATGAACTTCAAGGTTCTGTTTCATTTATAAGAAAACACACAAATTTACCTATTGTTCCTGGGTTTGGTATTAAAAATGCAATTGACGTAAAAAATATATGTAAAATAGCTGATGGTGCAGTTGTTGGCTCTAGCATAATTAAAATAATTGAAGAAAATTTAAAGGATGAAAATAAAATGTTATTAGAAATTGATAAATTTTCGAAAGATTTAAAGAGAGGAACAAAGATATGAATTGGCTTACAAACTTTGTTAAACCTAAGTTAACCTCACTTGTAAAAAGAAGGGATGTTCCAGAGAAATTATGGAAAAACTGTATTTCATGTGGCAATATGATTCATCACAGAGATTTAAAAGAAAATTTGTATGTTTGTGTAAATTGTAATTACCATTTTAGAATGTCTGCAGAAGATAGAATAAAATTATTTTTTGAAGATAAAAATTATACCGAAATCAACCCTGATAAAATTAAAGATGATCCACTAAAATTTGTAGATAAAAAAAAGTATAAAGATAGATTAAAAGAATATAGAAAAAAAACAAACAGAGACGATGCTTTCATTCTTGTTAAAGGAAAAATTAAAGATAAAGAAATTGTGTCTGGAATTATGAATTTTGAATTTATGGGAGGTTCTATGGGTAGAGCAGTTGGTGGAGCAATAGTAAAAGGAGCTAAAATTGCTATAGAAAATAAAGTGCCTTATATTATTGTTACTTCATCTGGTGGGGCAAGGATGCAAGAAGGGATTATAAGCTTAATGCAAATGCCAAGGACAATTGCTGCTGTTGATTTGTTAAATGAAAATAATATACCTTACATAGTAATTTTAACTGAACCTACAACCGGAGGAGTAACAGCTTCATTTGCTATGTTAGGCGATATAACAATAGCAGAACAAGGTGCTACAATAGGATTTGCAGGTAAAAGAGTTATACAAGATACTATTAGAGAAGAATTACCTATAGATTTTCAAAAAGCTGAATATCTAAAAGACCATGGTATGGTAGATATTGTTTCTCATAGGAAAGATCTTAAGGAAACATTGTATAAAGTATTAGATCATATAAGTTAATAAGTGAAATCTAAAACAGAAAAGTTGTTAGATGAACTTATCAAACTTCATCC
>MDTG01099232.1_pt1 | contig 11120 bp, 5 predicted proteins | sample 811421 | NCBI WGS metagenome assembly MDTG01 (sample SAMN05326645, study PRJNA326480) | marine metagenome | isolation source: seawater | place: Pacific Ocean: South East | collected 2011
TCCTCGCCCTGATTTAGGTAGGAAAAGAACTGACGGTTTTTTATTCGGAGCTCTTAGAATTATGATTCTTGACGGGCATCCCTTCGCAGAATCGAGTAGTTTTTTGACAATTGAAGAAGAGTAACTATTCTTTCTTTTGAGCACGCGCCTCTAGCTTCTCAACAACTTGTGATGCCACCCATCCTGAGATGCCTCCAGTTGGAGTGGAATCAATAATCTCCATTGTTTGTTCGTTTTCATTTTCTTCGTTAGATCTCTCACTTGTACTTTGTAAGCTACTTAATGATTGAATCTGTTTACTTTCTGTAGCATTATTTTTCGGTTCAATCTCAATTAATTTACTGGATGGATCTTGCATCCATCTCGGGACTGCAATTGCACCTCCCCCCAGTACTGTAATTGTAGTGAATGTTGCAATTGGCAATACGGAAAGTGCCACTAACATATCAATAAATGATGATTCTGGAACAGTTACTTCTACAGGAAGAAATGATTCAATCAAGGTTTTTTCTACCGCTAAAGATTGCCAGTTTGCCATATCGATTCCTAACCAGCCAAATGCAATCCCAATGATGAATCGAACCAATAACCAAAGAATTAGGACTGGAAGAGTCCAAGTAAATTTAGTTACTTTCTCCATAACTACTCTAATTGTTGATGCTGCTCCAACCAATCTAGCAGCATAGTGTGGATAAATTCTGAAACCGATTAGTAATCCAATAAAGTAGATTAACAATCCATATTCTAGAAGGTGGCCATCTTCAATCCAATTTTCAGGAGTATATTGCATCGCCAACATTGGAATAATTACCATTGTAATCTGTAATGGTGCGGCGAGCATTTGGAGGCCTCCATGGACTTCAAGCAGTCCTCTCCTTTCGTTTTGAACTTCATAGTGTACGATTCGAATCATTCTTCCAAAGGGGCTAGTCCGAAGCCTCTCTCTAGCAGAATCTATGGCATCAGGGTCACGAAATTTATCGATTAATCCAAATCTCGCCATCCAACCTCCACTATTGGCTACCGATATTGGCATGAAACCACCTGCAATTAATGCTAGAATAAAGGAAATTATTCCGTATGCAAGAGATGCTGACAAAATCCATGGTACTAAATCAAGTCTAATGCTTAGGGTCAATCCAGTAGATGTGTCGACGTCAATCAGATATGTAATTGCAAACGCAAAAGCAGGGGCGATGAGGACTTGTCCTCCGATAATCATGGTGAGCCAGATTCGGGCGAAAAGGGATCTTCGCACTGCCACGAAAGTATACGCGTAAGTTAACTTCCTAAGTGCTTGCCCATCTGAGTTGCCAAGATATTTGATTCGTAGGTATTCCTTCTTTTTCCGAATGTGAAAATTTGCTCGCAAACTCCCCAACCTTATTACCGCGTCATGACTGCGTTGACTGTTGATTCCTATGGGACGAACTGGCGCTCTTCTGCTGACTATGACTTTGCTGTTTGTATCATTGGTGCCATTTGCGTGTGGCCCATCCCCTACGCTTGACGAAAACAGAGGTTTCGATACTTCTGGAAGAGCATTGGTTGATTTTGCGGCTACTGATGTGGCTTATGGTAATTCTACTATGCCCGCTTCTCAATTCACTCAACCAGATGGTTCTACTGTAGATTACATGTTTGCCCGTCAAGTGATAGAACTATCATTCACATTTCAGAACGCAGGTACTCGTCTAGATCCTGCGAATGCCGTCGCAACCATGGAAGTTTGGCATCCAATTGGTTTTATTGTGGCGACTTGGACTGCTAATCTTTCTCTTTCAGGAGGTCAATCATCTATTGAGACAGTAGACTGGACTCCAGAAGCAGCACATAGTCATCTATCTGATGATGGAACTTTGTCAGGTGGTTACATTTTACGAGGTAGTGTTGATGCGGGTGTTCTTGATGCCAATGATGCAAATGACATCTATGATGAAAATATCATTGTTGCAATTTACCATGACAAAGTGGAGAATGCATTATGTGGTGATACTGATGGAGATGGTAGTTATGATTGTCCTAACGCTTTGTCTGCCAATGTTCCTATGTGGATTGGTGCAGGTTATGAAGTTGGAAACGACAATTCGGTGAAAGATGAGGGCCAATTCCAAATGGTTTCTCCTTCATCTAATTCAGCCGAAGGCAGTAAGCATTTGCAAATCGCCAAGGATACTGGAGTATACATTAGTAACAGGCACGATCGTATGAGGTGGGCATGGCTTACAAGTTCACAAAGTTGTGATGATCCTGGACATGGATTAGGATATGGGGAATTAGATGGAGTTCTTTCCCCAATATACAATGTAAATATATGTAAAATTCAAATCAAAGGATTCGATTTTGTTAGTATTCAAGCTCGAGTTCAGGCTTGGGGTACAATGGGTAATGGAGACGAGGTCCGTCTCGAAGCAGATACAAATATTGAACAAAGGTACCTGAATCTTTCAGAAGCGAATATTGGGGCAACATCTGGGATGTGGACTCCAGTAATTTGGAATATGACAGATGTCTTCCCCAATCAGAACTATGCCTTTTCCTTCTTGTTTGATTCTGATAATTCTGGAGCTACTCAGGGCATTCATGTTGACGATTTGATGTTATTTGGGATTGAACGTGTTGACAACTACACAATTGATTTAGATTGTAATGATCCACTTGGAGGAGTTTACACTGTTATTCCTGCTGATCCTTCTCCACCTTCCTTACAATGTACAATTACCAATAATGGTTACAGAACAATCACTCCAAGTTTATACAGTATTGTCTCAAATTCTTCTTGGATGTCACAGTTCCCTATCCGAATTGATTCTACAGAACCATTGGATCATGATAACTTTGTTACAGTTATGCCTATTGAGCCAGGAAACACTTCTGAATTTTGGATTAATCTTTCAATTCCTGCAGGGTCTAATGTGGAAACTTTGAGTTGGTCAGTTTGGGTCAATGATTCTGTTAACGGGATGAACAAGGGAGCCAGAGTTCTAGATGTTACAGTTGATTCTTCCTATTCTGCTAACTTTAGGCAGAAAACAGTTACTAACCCTGCATTGACATTACCTCCTTCTTCCACTGGAAATGTTACTATGACTCTTCAGAATACTGGGAATGAGCCCGCATCATGGAGTTTTGGAGCGTATTTTGATGATACATTATGGTCGCTTTCAGATTTAGACTGGTTTGATTCAACAGGTTCACCGATAACTCAGATATCTGCAGAAAAAGGAGAAACTGTTGAGGTAATCGCACAACTTACTGCTCCTCTTCAGGCTACACCTGGTACTGTTGAAATCACTCTTTTAACAAATGCAGTCCCTCCAGCATCTGCTCAATCTACTTGGAAGATTTATGTTGATGTTCCAATAGTTACAGATTTGACAATGAGTACTCTTTCCACAGATATTACTGTTCCATCTAATGGGCAGTCGCAACAAATAGAGGTTGGATTTGTGAATAATGGAAATTCTGATGAAAATTATAATCTCAGTATTCTTTCTGATTATCGATTGCAAGCATCTTTATCTTCAGTTGAGACAGGAGTCTTGGATTCTTTTGGAGGAGATACAGTTACCTATGTTCTTCTTCCAATGCCATTCGGTTTACCTCCTGATGTTTATTTGATTGATGTTAAAGCAACATCTCAGACTGATCCATCATATAGCGTAGTTCAACAAATTCGCCTCACTGTGCCACCAACCTATGAAGTGGTTGTTGAGGATTTGGATATGAGTGGCCAGACTTTCTCAGCAGGGGAATCTTGTAGGACAGGACAATGGGAAGTTCAGAATATCGGAAATATGGATGATCAATTCACTATTGAGACGGGGGGTTCCGAACTGATTTCTGTTGAATTAAGGAACTCCAATGGACAAGTGTTGAACCCTTCTCAAACTCCTGTAATTTCTCCAGGGGCTTCTTACAACGTTACTTTCTGTTATGCATTCTTAGAGGGAACTTCTGGTTCGCAGACTCTAACATTAACTGCCACATCGATGGATTATGATGGAAGTGGAACCAATCCTTCTGATTCTGGTTCTGCTGTTTTTGATGTGGGGACTCAAGGATGGGTGAATATTCTCGGACCTGGACCTCAAACAATTGAAAAGGTGAACCCTCCCACAACTTTGACCTTTGAAATTCATAATCGCCATCCTACGATGAATCAACAGATTAGACTCGATCTCAATGCAAATGAGATGACTGCATATGGATTCAATCCTCGAATCAATGAACTAGATCGTGAATTCCAACTTGGTCCTGATCAAAGACGCACAATTCAAATTGAGATAGATCCTTCTGAACTAGCTATGTCAAACTTAGATGAGGCATCTAAGTTGCTGAATTTCACTCTAGAAATTGATGCAGATCTTGATACTGTTGAATTCTCACAATCTGTTACCTTTGTACGTATCTCTCTAGTAGATGAGGAAGCAAGTTCTGGTGTTGAATGGGGCTCTATTGCCGCTATTTCAGCTTCAATTGTAGTAATCATTGGCCTGATTGCAGTATTGTTCCAAGTCTTAATGGGTACACGCGATATTGAGGACGAAGTAGTGAATTTAGCAGATTACCAGAATTCATTGGAAGAGAAGTATCGTTCTATTTCTCCTGCTCCTGAGATTGCATCTGCTCCAGTTATTGCACCTGCTCCTATTATGGAACCAGTTTCTCCCACTCCTGTTGCCGTGCCATCTGCCGGACCTCCCCTTCCAGTGGGTGGTTTGCCCGATGGCTGGACAATGGAGCAATGGGAACATTATGGGCAACAATGGTTGGATCAGCAGGGTCTCTAACTCTGTAATCTACTCGTCCGTGGTCTTAAGACGGCTGGCTGAGTCGGCCGACCCGCACTAAGGGGGCTTTTACGATGCAACAAACCGGTCAACAACCTATCTTCATTCTTAAAGAAGGAACAACACGAAGTCGTGGTCGCACTGCTCAAAGCAATAATATTGCAGCAGCAAAGGCCGTTGCGGATGCAGTTCGTACCACCCTTGGTCCGAAAGGAATGGATAAGATGCTTGTAGATTCTATGGGTGATGTGATTATTACAAATGATGGTGCAACAATTTTGAAAGAAATGGATATCGAACATCCTGCGGCTAAGATGATTATTGAAGTTGCCAAAACTCAAGAAGCACATTGTTATGATGGAACTACCTCTGCAGTAGTTCTTGCTGGAGAATTGTTGAAGAGGTCTGAAGACTTGATTGAACAAAATGTACATCCTACAATTATTTGTGAAGGTTTTAGGATTGCCGCAGAGCGTTGTCTTGAATTATTAAATACTCATTCAATTGATGTCGATGAAGAGATGCTTCATGAAGTTGCAAAAACTGCATTGACTGGGAAGAGTGCAGGTGCAGTCAAGGCTTTCCTTGCAGAGATTTGTGTTCAAGCTGTCATCAAGGTGGCCACTGAAAATGATGGAGAAGTTCTTGTTGATCTAGATGATGTCAAGGTAGAAAAGAAACAAGGTGGATCAATCAAAGATAGTACATTAGTTGATGGGATTATTCTAGATAAAGAAAGAGTCCATAGTGGCATGCCTCGTTCTGTAAATGGTGCAAAGGTTGCATTGATTAATTCTGCAATAGAAGTTAAGAAAACCGAAGTTGATGCTAAGATTCAGATAACTGATCCTACGATGCTTGCACAATTTTTGGATGAAGAAGAAGGCTACCTTAAGGGATTAGTTGACACTATTCTTTCATCTGGAGCTAATGTCGTAATTTGTCAAAAGGGAATTGATGATTTCGCTCAACACTATATGGCCAAGTCAGGAATTTTTGCTGTTCGAAGGGCTAAAAAGTCAGATATGGAAGCACTTTCAAAGGCTACCGGTGGTCGAATTGTCACCAATATCGATGATTTATCTGATGACGACCTTGGTAATTGTTCTAAGGTCGAAGAGAGAAAAATAGGTGAGTCAGATATGGTTTTCCTAACTGGTTGTGATGAAGCAAAGAGTGTCAGTGTCCTTCTCCGAGGAGGTACAGATCATGTCGTTGATGAGATAAGAAGGGCCTTTGATGATGCTATTGGAGTAGTTAGTGTTGCTCACGAGGATGGTGCTATTCTAACAGGAGGAGGTAGTGTTTTGGCAGCTCTTAGTCGAGATCTTCGAACCTTTGCTGAAGGGATAGGTGGAAGGGAACAGATGGCAATAGAGGCATTTGCTGGAGCCCTGGAAGTAATTCCTAGAACTCTTGCAGAGAATGCTGGTTTAGACCCAGTCAATACGATAATTGATGTTCGCAAAGCTCATGCAGAAGGCCGTTCGACATTTGGTGTTAATGTGTTTGAAGGAGGGGTAATGGATATGCAAAAAGCAAACGTGGTAGAACCTGTTCGTGTTGTCGAACAAGCAATACAGAGTGCTACTGAAACTGCAACCATGATTCTTCGTATTGACGATGTAATTTCATCCAAGGGTGTCAGCATGGGTAATGAAGGCATGATGGATGGAATGGATTTCTAGATATCAACGGCTAAATTACTGCCAGCCTATCCCGCTATGTTCAATAATCCCATTTGGGTGGATGAATATGCCGGTTGGCACTTGGGTGTGATGTCGTGACTGCTGATGTGGTTTCTTTCTTATCAGATGGGGACCGCAGCCTTCACATTCTCTTTGGCTCTCAGAGTGGAAATTCTGAAGATTTAGCAGTTAAGTTTGGGAAACTGGCTAAGTCATATGGCTTGGAATCAACAGTTCATGATATGGATGGTTTTGATCTTTCATCTCTTGGTTCAATGACTAGAGTTCTCGTTGTTTGTTCTACTTGGGGAGAAGGTGAACAACCTGACAACGCAGAAGACCTTTGGAATGCAGCAAATGCAGACGGTGCCCCTGCTCTTAGCAAGATGAATTTCTCTGTTTGTGCTCTTGGAGATACGAGTTACGAATTATTCTGTGAATCTGGAAAGGAATGGGATCGTCGTTTCGAACAATTAGGTGGGAACCGTTTGGTCGAAAGAGTGGATTGTGATGTAGACTACGATAAGCCAGCGGCTGAATGGGGAGAGAAAGCCTTGGCTCATATGTCAGCAGTCGATGGTTCAGGGACCTTTCAAGAAGCAATGGTTGAATCCATTGAATCATTTGTTAAATCAGGGGGTTCGGTAGCAGATACATCTGCTCCCGTTGCAGATGCACCTGTGGCATCGGATTCATCTTCATCTGGTTCTTTGGAAATGGATGGGGATCGTTCACTTCACATTCTCTTTGGTTCACAGAGTGGAAATGCAGAAGGTCTTGCAGCAAAAATAGGGAAGAGAGCAGAAGCGTTTGGTCTTGCTTCAACCGTTCATGATATGGATGGTTTTGATCTTTCTTCACTTTCATCAATGACTAGAGTTCTTGTTGTTTGTTCAACATGGGGTGAAGGAGAACAGCCAGATAATGCAGAGGAACTTTGGCAATCTGCAAATGGAGATGGAGCTCCTTCACTTTCGAACATGCATTTCTCTGTTTGTGCTCTTGGAGATACAAGTTACGAATTATTCTGTGAATCGGGCAAGGAATGGGATAAGCGATTTGAGGAGTTAGGCGGTACTCGTTTAGTCGATAGAGTCGACTGTGATGTGGATTATGATTCGCCATCAGCAGTTTGGACTGAATCGGTGCTTGCCCATATGGCAGCAGTAGATGGAAATGGTACTTTCCAGCCCGAATTAGTTGAATCAATAATTGCTGAAATGGCAGGTGGTGACGAATCTTCTGCAGATGGTGATGATGGATTCGTGGTACCTGTAATTGAATCCCCTGAAATTCAAGTTAAGGTTCGTGTTTTCAGATATGATCCTCAATCCGATGAGAGGGGCCATGATGAGTGGGCTTGTGTTCTCAATGGAAATACATCCGTTCTTGATGTACTTAGGTCAATTAAATCTACAGAAGATGGTTCATTGACTTTCAGAGAAGGACCTCTTAATGATCCTACTACTGTGATTTGTGCCAATGGTAGGCCAATTCTTCCCGGTCTTTCTCGAATAGATTCTGTAATTTCTACCGTTTCAGGTTCTAATTTCTTGAACCTTGAACCAATTGTTGTTGGTGAAGTGATTAGAGATCTTGTAACTGATCTTACATTATCTGATATTCGAAGAGCGTCAACCAAGCCTTGGTTTAGAGGAGCTACACGTGATGGCGCTAAGGTTAGGGATGCAGTAATTGGAACCATGACTAATGGCGATGCAAAGAAAGTACACATGATTCGAGATATGATTAGCCCAGTATTGATTGATTCATTTTCTGATACTGTTCCTTACAATGAGGCATATATTGCCCCTTCGAATGTTCTTTCTTCTTGGTCTAGAATTAATGATCCTCGAGTATCTGAATCTTCTAGAAATGAAAATCTAGAATTACTTTCATCTGATGTTGGTATCAAAGCAGAAACCGATCTAAGTTCCATTTCACGTCATGGAATCATGGGCCAAACAGTTGCTGATTACATGTTAGACACTAAGACTAGAGTCTTGCAAAAAGGTGCTTTTCAAGATGGACGTCATGGAAAGTATGTTTGGTGGTATACTTGGAGTGTAAAAATGAGTGGCAAGGTGAATGATACCACCATCTACAGACAAGTCTTAGGTCCGTTGGGGTTAGTTGGTAATTTGTTCTCAGGTGTCACTGCTCGAATGGTGTTAGGATTCACACGTACAGGCGGTAAAATGTTGAATGGTCTACTAGGATTGGTTGCACCTCCTGCAGGAGTTGGAAAGATGCCCAAACAGTTCAATTCTCCAGTCTTGAATCATCACGAGGTTATTGCAATTTTCAATGAAGTGGACGGTGGTTTCTGATGCCAATGAACTATGCTTACCATCCAGGTAATGTTGCACATAGTAGTGCTCAAGAAGTTGCAGATACTGTATTTCCAGTGGCTAAAACATTGGGCATTAATCTGATTCCTTTAGAAGGTGCAACAAGTTGTGGCGCAGGTATTATTCGACAAGCCAATCGACGTTTGCAGTTGACTCTCAATGCTCGAACCTTTGCTATGGCTGAAGAACTTGGATTAGAGATAGTTACCCCATGTGCGACTACAGCTGGAACACTTTTTGAAGACCTTAGTGCCTTACGTTCGGATTCTAATTTATTGGCCGAAGTAAATAATGTCTTGAAAGAAACATGCGGAAAAACATTCACTGGTGAAACAGAGGTCCACCATCTTCTGCACGTAATTGTTGAAGAAGTAGGTTTAGAGAAGTTAAGTGAATCTGTAAAAAATCCAATTGATTTTTCTGTTGCTGGACATTATGGGCCTAATGTGCAGAGGAAAGGTGCTTGTGGAAATGACGATGTTTTCCAGCCTAATTATCTTGAAAGTGTAATTGAAACTTTAGGTGGTTCTGCAGTTTCTCTTAGTTATCGAACCCAAAGCGTAGGTGTTCCAAGCCTACTCTCAGAAGAATCGACTTCATTGAAACAGGCTGCTGCTGTTTTATCTGAGGCAAAGGTTGAGGGGGCAGAAATACTTGTCAGTATCTGTAATTTGTCTCATACTGTTCTTGATGTTTATCAGGTCAAGGCTGGGAAAATTTCAGGAGAAGACACATCAATTCCAGTAATCCATTTCACAGAGTTGTTAGCCTTTTCAATGGGTCATTTTAACAGCCGTCTTGCACAACTAAAAACTAGAATTGCTGTAATTGGTAACTGATTAGTACCATTCTTCTATTCCGCTTTGACCTCTTCTCCTCCTTCTCTGAGGTGGAATTTCCGGATGTTGTTCTTCCTCTGTAGTTTCTAGTTCCATTACTGGTGTTTCGTCTACTTCTTCTAATTCTTCACGAAGTCTCTTCCTTTCAGATTCTACAAATTCCTTTGCATTTATTTTATTATCACCATCAATAATTGAGAAAGAAGATAATAATTCCAAGTCGGGATTGAAAGAATTTCGTTTGTTCTTTACTCTTCTAATTGCAATAAGCATTCTTTGTTCACGTTTAGCAGCAGCAGCAGTTGCTCCTTCGTCCCTAGTATCTTGTGCAATTAGAACATAGACAGATCCTCTATCGTGTCTTCCTGTTCTACCTCTTCTTTGTATTGTCCTTATTTCGCTGCCCACGGGCTCATAGAAGAGGACTAAATCTGCTCGAGGGATATCTAATCCCTCTTCCCCAACTGATGTGGCAACCAATACATTGTATTCTCCAGATCGGAATGCGTTTAGTCGTTCAATTTGTTCCGAATGAGACATTCCATCCTTATTTTGATTCGCTTGGCCTACAAATGGTGTTGGATTGACTCCTGGAATATCTTCGATAAAGGAGACTATTGCTGCAACTGTATCTCTGTAATTTGCAAAAATAATCATTCTTCCTTCAGGATTTCTTGAAATTTCTTGCCTGATTACTCTTCTCGTGAAAGATACCTTACTATGTATCTCATCCATATCTTCTAGAGTGGATTCTAGATTTCTAATCCGAGGATCTTCAAGGAATTCCTTTAGTTTTCGATCTCCCTTTTGTTTTGATTTTAATCTAATATGCATTCTACGTATTGCTTCTCTACTTGCTGCAACTCCTTGACAAACTAACAAATTTGAAAGGTTGTATAGTCTTATTGCAACTCCTAAATCACCTGCACTTCGATATGCAATTCTTTCTTCACGAGCTATCGCTGCCTGAACTCTTTTCATCGCTTCATTTAATCCACCCATGGAAGTAATTCCTGAACGAATATAATGTCCCAATCTTCTCTCTCGAGAAATGATGGCTTCTAACCAAACTTCGAGAGGTGCTGACAAGTCTCTCAATTCCTTAGGGACAGGGACTCGAATTTCTTCTATGTCTAAAGATGAAGCATAGGGTTTGAGCATTGGTTCATCTGAACCTCTAACGTGTATTCCCTCTAGATGTAATCTTTTACAGACTTCTTCTACTGAGGATTCATTCCATCCTGGGCTGGCTGTAGCTCCAAGAATTGTTGCTTCTGGATTTGCTTTTTTCAGCATGTCGCCTATTTGGGCAACTGCAGCATTTCCGGTTGCTCTATGTGCTTCGTCAACTACTAAAACAGATATTTTAGATAAATCGAGAATGTCATTTATTGCATCATTCCTGACTACTTGAGGAGTTGCAACTACAATCCTATGTTCTTCCCAAGA
>MDTG01134830.1_pt1 | contig 11120 bp, 10 predicted proteins | sample 811421 | NCBI WGS metagenome assembly MDTG01 (sample SAMN05326645, study PRJNA326480) | marine metagenome | isolation source: seawater | place: Pacific Ocean: South East | collected 2011
ATTCCACCTATCAAAAGGTCACTGGATCAAATGACGTATTACTATAAATTAGAGGGCGCATTTTATACAGCAAACAGATCCTAATTTCAATAAGAAAAGGAAAAAAGCTCAATTTTTGTCACATTTTTAGTCAAAAATGACGATTATCTTTAAAAAGAGCTAAAAAATTACACTTAAGTGTAAAGTCATCGCGCTTTGAACTCTGTTACTGTTTTACGAACGCGCGCTATACTGCGTTAAACGCAGATTATACGCAATAAAAATAATAATAATTGACGGTGCGTCTGGTTAATAACTTTGCCGCCGCGATGTCGGAGCGTTTCAAATGCTAGGTAAAGTCCTCTTTGATGTGCAACATCTTTACTACCTTCCCCAATATTTACCTGTGGCTCGTACACTGTTAAAAGCGGGTATTTTATGCGAGTTCGTCTTACATCAAGAACTTGGTTTAGATGCTTTGAAACAAGAAGTCATAGAGAAAGAAGGTTTTCAATTTCAATTTATTTCAAATAAAGCTGAAACGCTTTCCTTTTACAGCAAAAGTAGCGCTGACTGGATTGTATTTGGAAATCGTCCCTATTTTAATGCTGAACAAAAAAAGCATATTACTGCACGCCTCGCACTTATGTTGCACGGCATCGGCCCTAAAGCATGTTATTACGATGTCTCTGAATTTCCCTTCGATGTTAGATTTGTTGAAGGGGAAAGTCGCCTTGAACGACTAAAAGAAATGTACCCTGATAGACACTTTATAAATTCAGGCTACGCGAAACTCGACCCAATATTTAATAAAACCGAACAACTTATTGACTTGTCAGCATTGGGGCTAGACTCAAACAAGCCTACTGTGCTGTATGCGCCCACCTTTTTTCCATCAAGTATCGAGTGCTTTCCCCCGCATTGGCCTGAAACGCTAAGTAACGTAAATATTATTGTTAAACCTCACTTCTTTAGCCTGACAAAACCTAAATACAAATCCCAAAAACAAAGGGTTGAAGCATGGGGCTGTTATGAAAATGTGTACTTAGCAACTGCAAAAGACTTTGACCTACTGCCATTCATGCAGATCGCCGATATTATGCTTTCTGATGCATCTTCCGCTATTTTTGAATTTGCTTCGATCGATCGTCCAATCGTATGGTGCGACTTTTTTCATACACGCTGGAATTACTCAGGACTCTTCAATTTCAGATTAAAGAAACGACTCGATCCTGATATTGCCTTGTTTAACCAGATATCACATCGAGCTAGCAATGCTTTTCAAGCGAATATGTTAATAGTAGAGTGCTTAAAGCAGCCGATGGAATTAAGCGTAAATCGCCAAAAAATCACGCAAGAAATGGTAGGCATTACTGATGGTCAATGCAGCAACCGCATTGCCGAATATCTTACAACACAATAATCAGGTGGCATTTTGAGACGCGTTATAACCTTCGGTACATTCGATGTACTGCACATTGGTCACATAAGAATTCTTAAACGTGCTCGCGCAGAAGGCGATGCACTTATAGTGGGTCTTTCTTCAGACGAACTCAATTTAAGTAAAAAAGGGCGGACTCCTATTTATCCCTACCACAGTAGGGAGGAATTACTTGCATCCTTGCGCTTTGTCGACAAAATTTTTACCGAAGAATCTCTAGAAAAGAAACGTGATTACATTATTCAACATAAAGCGGATGTGTTGGTTATGGGTGATGACTGGTACGGTAAATTTGATGAGTTTAAGGATATATGCGACGTGATTTATCTGCCTCGAACCCCCTCTATTTCAACCACTGAAATTATTGAAATAATAAAGGAAAGCAGCGAGTAACGCGTTGTTAATGTTATCAAAAATTCGTAGAAAAAGCTTAAGTTACAACGAAAGTAAGCACGGAATAATCGTTACTCCGTGCTTACCTAATTAGCTAGTCGTAAAACGGTGAGCGTACTGCCGTGGAATCGATAAGACGTACTGGCCGCCCTAACATTTGTCCGCCATCTCGAGAAATCGGCACCCAAGGGAATGTTCCTCGACCCTTCGAAGGTTGCAGTAAGAACAAGTCTGAAGGAATTGAGATGTAGAAGCCTTTGGTAAAACTACCTTCCCCATATTCTTCAGATGAGACATCGGTGAAGGCCGCATACGCACCTACAACAATTCCACTATCGAAACGTTTTGCGAAATCGATATTAACGCCTTTGTCTTTTGCCAAAAACTGTCCAGCACTGACCGTTAATTGCGTACCTTTAAGCATTTCAGGTTGCCAATAAACACTGGCATGGCCGGTGATAGCATCATAATCTAAGGTTGACAATTGATTATAAGGATCACGCTGTTTTACATAGTTAATGTCTATTCCATATGCCAATCTGCTATCGACAGGACGGTATAAAACCTCACCACCGACACCAGCAAACATAGTTTCTAGATAACCCGCGTACACCTGCCCAAATACGTTCTCACTAATATTATCTTTATAGTGAATGAAGGCCGTGTCTAGCCCTATGGGATTTTCTGATACGTACTCCCTCACTCGTGTCCTTACACGTGGTAATACGGTTTCTTCGTTATCAACCAGAAAGTTAAATTTATCAAAGTTGTCTAATAGGGTAACCCGCGCACTGCCCATAACAGATAGTTTGTTATTAAGGGCATAACCTGCATTCAAAATTAAACCTGTTTGATACAGATAAAAATCTTCAGGGTTACCGAATGATTGTGTCCAGAAGAAGTTAGCACCATAAAACAGCCCGTGGGTATTCGTGGGCTCATAAGCATCCATTACCTCTTTAGAAGGTGTGGTCCTTACATAAGACTTAGTGATGTCCGAATCTATCGACTCATAGCGTGCTGCCGCAATGAACTCTTCAGCATCTATTGTGGTATCAACCATTGGCTGACCACCGCTATTTTCAATAATGTGATAGTCCGTCACTGAATCAGGAAGTTCTGATGCAATAATGCGTCCTACCCGTTCAATTGCTTCATCCTGATCACGGTAAACAAACTGTGTTCCATAAAATACAGCTTTGTTTTCGTCAATATTAACGTCGGACAATGCAAACCCACCTGACTGCACAAGTGTATTATACAACCTTGATTTATCCACTTTATCAATAGTATCAGGCGCTTGCCTAGCCATTAACGTTTTGGGTGGTTTATCGTACTTAACTTGGCTTATGGTGTTCATGTTAAAGCGATAGGTTACACCGAAACCAAACGTGTTTCCGCGCTGATAATTCATACTGAAATCAAATTCTTTCCAGCGATAAACCGCGCCCACATTCCAGCGAGAATCCTGCTCCAACTCGCCAGCTCTATCTACAGAGTAATCGTTACCTTCAAACTCAAGCTTAAGCGTTAATGGCTCCCAAGGTGTTTGATATTCGATACCACCGAAAAAGGCCGTTGTCCCTTTAAAGAACTGGTCGTAATCAACTTTTCCGCCGCGCCCAGAAAACCCTGCGGGTCGGTCGCAGTAACTGTCTCTAAACTCACAAAGTGGGTTAGTGATATCGTCTGCCGTACCTAAGTAGCCCCAACCTAAACCTAAGTGAACATCAAAAGGACCGAACGATTTACTGGCGTTAATATATTCACTTTCAAAGAAACCTGTACCGCCAAAGTCGCGAAAACCAACCGAAATATCTGGCGTGTAGTAGCCTTCTTTCCACAACCTAAATTTTACATCTAAGCCTTTATCTTTAAGGGTTTGATCGCCACTAAACGATTCAACATCACTATAAAATTGCGTACGCACGTCGGTATAGCGAGCAGTTGCTTCCATCCAATCGAATAATTGTAGGTTTACTGACCAAAAGCGATATTCACCGTTATCGGTGTAATTTATTGCTAATCCCCCTTCTTCACGCATACGCGCTGTAGGAGTTTGAATAAGCCCGTTACCGCCTTGCACCATTTGCGAAGGAGTAACCCGAAACTCGGTGTCGATGGTATCTGTATCAGCCAAAGCGGGACAGGCTGATGCACTAATGATGAGTGCTAAAGATGTTTTCTTATAAGGAAAAGCGCTCATTGAGGAAGGATCCTATGTACTGCTAAGTTTGCGATGCGGGTATTGAGTGCATCCAACGTTGAACTGAATATCTGACCTGTAATGGGTACATAAATTTGGCTGCCTGGCATTAACTGCGAGTAATCAATGTTCCAATAGGCAATACCACGTTTCTCTATCTCGCCCATTGGATTAATCACGAAAACATGGCTTTTATCAGCATCGGAGGCTTTAGTGACTGACTTAGCGGTAGAAAAAATAGAAAGGTCATCACCGTGCCTATAAGCGCCAGGCTTAATAACTAACCCTGAAAAATGCACAACTGACGGACGAGGACTAATGCGAAGCAAATATCGCCCTGGTTGGAACATAGGGTTTTCTTCAGCAATCAAACGTGCACGGTTATAGGATATTGGCGTGATAACACGAGTAGATACTGTCCAAGAAGATACTTGCTGATACAGGCTCTCTAGCGCGCGGTATGTATCGCTGTTCGCATTGTAGTCTTTCAATACCATACGAATTTCTGATAAAACAGCGTCTTTTTCTCGCTCAGCATAAGCGTCATTCAAGTTGTAAATACCTGATGTTGGCCAATACCAATCACCAGATTCAGCCACAATTGATAATACACTGTTAAGTCTAATGGGCTGGGCAAACTCGTAAGATTGCTTATTAATTATGATAGTAACTTGAGCAGATGCAGACGCTGTAAATAGCAAAAGCCAAAAGCTCATTAGTAAGGTAATAAAAAATCTCATTTTATTTACTGCTCCTTACTTTTCATTAAACGTACTACTCGACTTAAATACACCATGTCATATACATCACCTTGCGGGCTTAACTTTTGCGTAGAGGCTAAAAGTTGTTTTGATTTAGCCTCAAGGTAGTAGGTATTTTTCCATTCCAAATTAGTGTCGATAAAAGGCGTGGTTTCTGGAAAAATAACCGTTTCCGTTATTTTAGTGACCGTGAAAGTAGTACCTAGATAAGTTTGGGCTTCCTCACCGTGCACTCGCCATGTAGAACTAACCGGTAGCCCATAACCTATGTTTTCTAAGTCGAGTTTTCTTTGCCACGAGTAAGCTAATACATCGTTACTGGCCAATGGGTTATGCTTTAAATTCCCCGTATAATACAGCTCATTATCTAGCCCTTCAGTACGAACAATCACGCCATGATGCATGGTGAAAATAACTTTATCGCCTGATACCCAGCGGTATTTATCACCATCAATATAGGCAAGAGCAAGTGAAGCTGAATCACGCCCACCCGCTTTAATTTGTAGTAAGTCTGCTTTACTTGCCGCTATTTCATCTACGGTGTAAGAAACGGTGCGATCCTCAAGGGCAAGACTAATGGTTTTAATATAGGCGTTAACGGTAGAGGAGCACCCTGAAACAAGAAGAGATAGCAGGCTGATAGCAATCAGTAATAGGGATGTTTTCATTGAAAATTTCGACAACTATTATTTAGTAATAAGAACACTTTCTTGGCATAAATAAAAAAGCCGCTAATGAAAGCGGCTTTTTCGAAACTATTTATTATTACTGTACGGTCGGTGCGTAAGTAAATGTCACTGGAACAGTGATAGTTGTAGTAGCAGTTGCAGTACCTGTAACAGTTACTGTTTCAGTAGTACCAACACAAACACCGTCTACTAATGGATCAGTACCTTCACAAGATGTAACTGTTTCAACTGGAACAGTTGATGAATTGTTAGATGCAATACCTGCAACTACACCAGCTACCACAGCAGCAGTCGCTACAACAGGAGCAGTAACAGCACCAAGACCTGTAGATCCAGCTCCGCCTTCGGCGTCTTGAGCGCTAACACCAGCAGACATAGCAGCTGCTGCGAACAATGCAATAATTGACTTTTTCATATTAGTCCTTTCAGAAAATTTACCCATTAGAGTCATATGCTAAATCATTTTCAACGATTTGACTAGATTATATTCGATGAATGACTAACAATTTCTATGTTAACAGGCCTCGCTGTGCAAATGAAACCGTTTCCGTGTCTCCGACCACAAAATGATCTAGAACAGAAACGTCGATCATTGCCATCGCATTCTGGATCTCCCCGGTCAGCCTAATATCTGCTTGACTCGGTTCTGCCACGCCTGATGGATGATTATGAACTAAGATCACGGCCGCTGCATTATCTTTCATCACCTGTTTTAAAAGTTCTCGAGGATACACCGCCGCACTATTAATGGTACCTGTAAACATGGTTCTACATGCAATGAGTTGATGCTGACTGTCTAACATTAGTAGTAGGAATTTTTCATGCTGGCAGTCCCGAAGTTTTGCTTGTAAATAACGCTTTGTATCATCCACATTATTAAATACGTCTTGTCTAGCAAGTGGGATTTCTAAATTACGCCTAAATATCTCAAAAGCGGCTTGAAATTGGGCAAATTTACAGGCGCCGAGACCATTCACATCGGTAAACTCTGATTCATTTGCCGCAACCACGCCTCGTAGCGATCCCACTTTCTCTAACAGATCTCTGGCCAAGCCTAATGCCGTTTTCCCTGCTACCCCAGCGCCTAGCATAACGGCAATTAACTCAGCGTCACTTAAGTATTCAGCACCATAATAAAGTAGTTTTTCCCTTGGCCGTTCTTTAATAGGCCAAACTTTAATCGACATTATTTATTTCTCACACACAAAATGAATATAGGGTTATAGCGCAGTAGTCTATTTATAATCGACTGATCATTGGGCGAGTTCTTGTTGAAATGACTTACTCATTGGTGTGTTTTAAGCAGTGAGTGTACTTTTGTTCAGCTACCGCAAAAATAGCCATCATGATAGTCTTAGGTTATATAAAAAATGATGTTTCAAATATGTCTTTAGCAAATAAAAATGTTCTGCTTGGTGTTAGTGGTGGAATTGCCGCTTATAAAACCCCAGATTTAGTGCGTAAGCTTACCGCGCTAGGCGCTAATGTACGCGTAGTACTAACAGGCTCTGCGGCTGAATTTGTAAGCCCTCTTTCATTACAAGCGGTTTCAGGTAATCCGGTGCACCAACATTTGCTAGATCCAGCTGCAGAAGCGGCGATGGGTCACATTGAATTGGCTAAGTGGGCAGATGTTTTGCTTATCGCCCCCGCTACAGCCAATATTATGGCTAAGCTGGCGCATGGATTAGCTGACGACTTGCTCACCACTTTATACTTGGCCACAGAAGCGAATATATTTATTGCTCCTGCAATGAATCAGCAAATGTGGAAGGCGACAGCTACGCAAGTGAACTTAGGCATCTTGACGCAGCATGGCGCACTATTTATTGGCCCAGCTGATGGAGAGCAGGCTTGTGGTGATGTAGGCTCAGGCCGAATGGTGGAGCCGGTAGAAATTGCTTCAACCATCAACAGAAGCTTAAGTACGCCAAATGATAAGATTTTATCAGGTAAGCACATCCTTATTACAGCAGGCCCAACCCGAGAACCACTAGATCCCGTCCGCTATATCTCCAATCATAGTTCAGGAAAAATGGGTTTTGCTATTGCTGACATGGCCATTAAAGCAGGCGCCGATGTTACCCTTGTCGCTGGCCCAGTAAACTTGCCAACCCCTGATGGATGTAAGCGTATTGATGTGTCTACCGCCGATGAAATGTTAGTAGCATGCGAGCAAGCGGTTTCTCAATCCGATATTTTTATCGCTACCGCTGCGGTAGCAGATTATAAAGCGGTGCAGGTGGCCGAAAATAAAATTAAGAAAATCGGTGATGAGTTAACACTTACTTTTGTTAAAAACCCTGATATTCTAGCAACGATTGCAATGCGAATTGACAAACCTTTCTGTGTTGGTTTTGCCGCGGAAAGCCAAGATGTGGAATTGTACGCCCGTGGAAAGCTGAAAAACAAAAAGCTTGATATGATTGCGGCGAATGACATAACTGCAGACGGGCTTGGTTTTAATAGCGACAATAATGCGTTACATGTAATTTGGGCCGATGGCGATAAACACTTACCTGCCACCACAAAACCTAAGTTAGCTGAAGCATTGTTACTACTTATTGCGAATCGATTTAATAATAAGAATATTGTTCAATAGCCAAGCTTAGAACATCACTCAAAAATAAAAATAACGATATACGCTAATACAAGTATTCTGCGTGTCGATAATAACAAGAACTCATAATCACGATTTGGCCTGAGCCAACTTAACATGGAACGGACCTATTAAGTCCGGTTGCGGAGGAATTACTCTCATCATGCCTGCTGTCAAAAAAACAAATCGCAGAGCCCAAATTCTGCAAGCCCTAGCGGGAATGTTGGAAACAAACCCTGGCCAACGTATCACTACAGCCAAATTAGCTGAAAAAGTGGGCGTTTCAGAAGCGGCGTTATATCGCCATTTCCCAAGTAAAGCCAGAATGTTCGAAGGACTCATTGAGTTTATCGAAGAAACCTTGTTTACCCGCATTAATAAAATAGTTAACGAAGAAAAAGATTCGCTTACTCGATGTCAGCTGATTCTTCATCTCATTTTAGGCTTTGCTGAGAAGAACCCAGGTATTACTCGTATATTAAACGGTGATGCTTTGATGGGTGAGCAAGACAGATTGCGTGCGCGTATTGCAAAACTTTTTGAACGCCTTGAGACTCAGCTCAAGCAGGTACTACGTGAGCGCAAGTTGCGTGAAGGAAAAACCCTAGCAGCCGATGAAGCGATAATTGCTAACATGCTTATTTGTTACACCGATGGCCGCATTAACTTGTTTATTCGAAGTGGTTTCACCCGTAAACCAACAGAACAGTTCAATGAACAGTGGGCTGCATTTAAGCAGATGTTTATTTAAAACCTTCCACCTTACTTGATGAAGAAACGTGGCTACTTCTCTTTTTGACTACGTTTCTTTATTAGCTCGCTGAATTTATCTTCTTTTAGTAATCTTTGAGTTAAGGCCTCAAAATGTGTTTCATCTGCTTTGGACCACGCAGTTGGAATAACGTAATAGTCGTTTATAAAATTTAAAAAGCTTTTTCTCACTTCTGGGCATGATGCATATTGTGCAGGATTATTTAGTGCATCTAACAACATATCCTCCGAAGATACTCTTTTACATACGTTATCAACATCATAACAAGCTTTACCAAGTACTATTACTGACTTCCCAAGCAATAAAGATTCAATCCCTACCGTGGAGTTAATAGTTATTACTGCTTCAGATTTTTCTATTAACTCTTGAGTACAACTTTCATTTGAAAAGTGGATTTTCGGATGTATACCATGCAAGTGATCGTGACGCCTCACTTCTGAAGGGTGCTCTTTTATAACTATCTGTAAACTAGGATCTCTAACACGGCCGATAACACTAGCTAATATTTCAACTAGTTGTGCCATTGTTCTTATCCAAGGTGAATTCGTAACAATCTGGCTATCCGTTTCCATTTGAAATGGTACAAAGATAAAGCGATTTGGAAGCGAACCTGTATCAATGCCTTTTGCCTTTTTACCTGAGGGAGCTCGCGGAATTAGGTGGGTAGGTAGCACTTTTCCCGCATTAAAACCTTGATAAAAGTTTACATCCCGTGGCAGTGAGTTATGGCAATTTACCCCCTCCCAGTCACATGTGGCAGTATTTGGCAGCAAACCATTTTCGAAAAAAACGATATCTTTCTTTAGATATTTTGCCGCCTCTGTAATTGCAGAACTTGGTAGCTTTTGACCGTTCCAAGTACCTACAACGTCAATATTATTTTCAGTGATTAGCCCTATATATTTAACGATGTCGCACTTGATGTAAGTTGGCATGAGAAAATTATATATCGCCCAAAAAGGCGTACGACTCAAAATAGGAAACTTTCTTTGTTTCTTAATGAGGTGGGGTTTGAGTAACGCGTTAATATCAATATCTTTAGTTATCGACCAATGCTTCAAGTATGAAAATTTGAGCCTTGCGCGATTAACGTTTACAACTTGTACATTAAGAAAAGTGAACTGTGCAAATCGTTTAAAGTACCTAATATGAGAGCTTCCTCTCGCCATCATCAAAAAATGCATTTTTTTATCAGGCACTCTTAATCTCCCTAGATCCCCCTAAATAATATTGTGGGACATAAATAAACTATGTCCCACGTTATCACACTAATTTTACTAAGGACTACTGACCAAAAGTTGTACCGAAGAAGTCACCTTCATTCCATTTCGGTTTATCTTCTTGATTAGCTAGCGTCCAACCAATTTGTGCATTTACTTTGGTAAAGGCTTCAGCAGCATTCCAATTAAATGGCTGGTTAATATCGTCGCTAGGTTTGTGGTAATTCGTTGATAAGAAGTGACCAAACACTTTACTACCATCTACCTCTGGATCTTTTGATGTTAAACCAGGAACTAAAAATACTGCTGGTACGCCTTGTTTCACAAATGCGTAGTGATCTGAGCGAGTAAATAGCGCTTGCTCTGGCCAAGGATCTGGGCTCAATGAAATATCAGCATTACTTGCAGCGGTTTCAACCGACGCTTTCAAATCACTGTGGTTTGCACCAAACGCAATTACGTCGGCAAACTCATAGGTTAAAATGGGCATATCAAGGTTAACGTTTGCCACCATTGACGTCACCGGCACGGTAGGATTGCGAGCAAAGTAATCTGCCCCTAATAATCCTTTTTCCTCACCTGTTACCGATACAAATAATATCGAACGTTTAGGTCTTACGTCCATTTCGCTGAATAAGCGTGCAGTTTCTAGCATTACCGATGTGCCAGAGGCATTATCCATAGCGCCGTTGTTGATATTGTCTTTTTTAACTGTTTTCGCGAAACCAATGTGATCAGAGTGCGCAGAAAAGACAACATATTCATCTTTTAGCGCAGGATCTGAACCTTCAAGCACGCCAACAACATTAGGGCTAGTCACTACTTCGTGTGTGCTCTTTTTACTTAAGCTTACTGTGCCAGGTAATGCAAAGCCTGTTGGTACTTTATCTGCTTCAAGGTCGGCATAAATATCGTCAAGTTCTCGCTCAGCACCTTCAAATAAAGTTTTTGCCGCAGCTTCACTTAAATAAGCACCGCCTTTAATTTGTGGGAAGGTATTAGCAGGTTGGCCCTCGTCGTTAAGCCAAGCCATACGCGGTGTATGAATATAGCTTAAGCG
>MDTG01216696.1_pt1 | contig 11120 bp, 10 predicted proteins | sample 811421 | NCBI WGS metagenome assembly MDTG01 (sample SAMN05326645, study PRJNA326480) | marine metagenome | isolation source: seawater | place: Pacific Ocean: South East | collected 2011
ATTTAAATATTAAGAATTTTGTCTAGTATTTAACTAAACTTTAGGGCTCTAAACTTTCAAAAATTAAACCACTATTTTTTTTAGGAATTTTATTAGCAGGTAATTTTTCTAAATTTGAATATTTTGTTTTTTTACTAGCTATTGTCCAATATTTTAGTTTAATTTCGTCAAATTTAAATCTCCATTTTTCAAGACTGTCTAAAGACATGTTGTGGGGTTTAATTAAAAAACCTTGTTTTTGACCATATTGTCCCAATGTTATAGGAGTTCTCCACAATTCATCCATATTCCAATTTCCTAAAAGTATTTTTTCTTTTACAACTTGATTGAATAATTTTGTCTCAGGAAATGGTATCACAGTTTGTACTGAATAATTATCTAATTCAAGTTCTTCCATCATGTTGTAGGAATTTTGTAAAGTTTCATTAGTATCCTCAGGGAAACCCATTAAAAACATACCAACTGTTTTAACTTTGTACTTTTTTAATAGTCTATTCGCTTCATATATTTTATCTCTTTCTAAATTTTTTCCAATGACATTGTTTCTTATGTGATCATCTCCATGTTCAATGGCCAAATTTGCATAAACCAAGCCAGCCTCTACCATTTTTGCTATGACCTCTTCTCTTAGTGAGTTTACCCAAAGACCGTTGGGTGTATTAAACATCATTTTAATATTTCTCTTTAAAACTTCATCACACAAACCAATTATATGAGATCTATTTAAAGTTAACTGATCATCCATAAATGAAAAAAAGTTTACACCATACTCTTTATTTAAAACTTCAATTTCGTCTACTATAGATTTAATACTCTTTTTTCTATGCTTTTTTCCCATAACTAAAAACATGTCACAAAAGTTACAAGCTAATGGGCATGCTCTTGAAGAAAAAATTGCAGCTTTATACTTAATAGGAAGATTTTTAGGATTATGATAATGATTTAAATCCATCTCAAATTTTTGAAGATTGATTAGATCCCATGCAGGCATTGGAAGGGCATCTAAATCTTCAACATAATTTTTTTGCCTATTTATAATTACTTTTCCATCTTCATCTCTATAAGCAAATGATTTAATTGATTCTAAAATTTTTTTATCTTTTCTTTCTATGTATGCTGCAAGTGCTACTATTGAATTTTCTCCCTCACCTATTGCAATATAATCAATATCATTACAATTTGACAAAATCTCGTTTGGAAAAGTGGTAGCATGAATTCCTCCTAAAGCAATTTTAATATCTGGACGTTTTTGTTTAATTAATTTTGCAAATTCTAAAACATCTGGAAAAACTCCTGAAAATAAACAATTTAATCCAATCATATCAGGTTTATATTTGTCTAGATTTTCGATAATTTGTTTTTTTTGAAACTCTAAGTAGTTTTCCCTTTGACTATGAACAACTGCGTTATTCATATCTAACAAGAGAGGTTCATGATCATTTGCTCTTAAGATTGCCCCTAGATGTAAAAGAGCAGCTGAGGGATAAAAATCCTCTCTTATCATCTCATTTTTAGATCTTTCATAATTAAGACTTACGTAGGGTGCTATTAATAATATTTTCATAACTTATAATTCAAATTAATTTATTTTTATAACAACATTAATATACAAAGTACATATATAAATTTTATAAAGTTTCTAATGAGTCTTGCAATTTAGCTTGAACAGACTTTGCCTTCTTAATAGTTTCAAGTCTTTCGGTATTTGATTTATTGGGCGGATCATATTTATCAAAAACATTCATTATATTTTGTACAAAATCTTTGCCAATTTCTGATAGATAAATACCATTATCAGTGAGCTCTAACAGGCCATCTTCTATCATTTCTTTTAAATAAGTAATTTCTTCAGAGAAATAATCCAAAAAATTTATATTAAATTGTTCTTGAAAATTTTTGAAATCAATTTTGAAATAGCTTCTTATCTGTTGTGTAGCGTGTTGTCTGATCTTATCATCCTCTGATAATTTCATTCCTCTAAAGCAAGGTAATAAATTTTTGTCTAAAGCCTTTTTATAAGAAGGGATATCGTAAAAATTTTGAACATAATAATCATTCCCTAAATTACTCATAGATGAACTACCAACTGCAATAAAATTTACTCTACCACCTGGTTGATGACCTGAAGCTCCATAATGTGCATTGCCTTCCTCAAAAGCTTTTGTCATTGGGCTGTCAGGTAATGAATAACACTCAAACCCAGTCCTTATATAGCCCCCTGCTTTTAATTTTTTATGGATTACTTCTAGTAATTCTTTTCTTTCAAAAAAGTCGGGCAAAGGTCCTTCTGCTAACATCTGTACTTGGTATTTGGCGACCCAAGGTTTATATGCCATTAGTGATAATTGTACCAATGTTGGTTTTAATTTTACTACTTCGTCACAAGTTTTAGACATTGACTCTGGAGTTTGACCAGGTTGTCCAATTAAAAGATCAAATGCAATTTCTTTATACATTTTTCTTACTTTTGGAGTAAGTATATCTTCAAATAATTTGGCAGGCTGAATTCTATTTACCCTTCTTTGTACTTCAGGATCAAGATCTTGCATGCCAAATGAAATTCTGTTTGTTCCACAAATTTCATGATTATAGATCAATCTATCTTCATCTACTCTTCTTGGGTCACTCTCTACTGTAAAAAAATCAACATTTGACCAATCAAATAATCCTTTAAGTTTATCAACTAATTTTTTTAAGTCCTCTCTGTTTAAAATTGTTGGAGATCCACCACCAAAAAAAACAGTTCCAACATTAAGTTTTATTTTATTTTTATTTAAATGTTCGAAAAGTAAATCTATCTCTTTATAAAGATATTTTAGATAATCTGTAACTTTTTGATAATCTTTATTGATAAATTTACTACATGTGCAAAACCAACATAATTCTTCACAAAATGGTATATGTACATAAAAAAAAGTTTTTTTATCTTTATTTTTAGGCATCCAATCTAATAAAGCTTTTTTAAATTCTCCATCTTGAAATTTAAAACTCCAATGATCTTTGGTGGGATATTCTGCGTAATTAAAAACTATATCTTGATGATACTTTTTAATTAAATTTGCATTTAAATTTATCTTTTTCATAATTTACAATTATATATTGATTAATATAAATCAACTTTAAAATAAAATATTACTTTAGTTTTATTAATTTGCATAACTTTTTCCTTCTCCTGCATCTATTGGAACCATACATCCACCCATCATGGAAGAAAAATCAGAACATAAAAATAATAGCATTGGAATAATTTCATCAACAGTACCCATTTTTTTTCTTGGCAGTCTTTCATTTATAAATTTTTTGTAAGCATTAATATTATTTTCTTTTAATCTATACATAGAATTACCTTCGGCAATGAAACCACCTGGCATTATACCTGTCACAATTATATTTTCTTTATAAACTTCTCGTCCTAAACTTCTAACATAAGCAGCTAATGCTGCTTTTGCTGTATTGTAACCAACTGAACCTACTCCTTCATATGACGTAATTGAGCCAACGTGAATTAATTTTAGACTCTTACTTTTTTTTTTATGTTCAATGGCTAACCTATTAAGTTCTACAATACTTAAAAGATTTAATTGTAATAACTTAGTAATTTCAAAACTTTTCAATAACGGTTTCTTCAACCCTAAACCTCCACCTGCTATATGAATAATAATATCTATAGATTTTAGAAATTTTTTTGCTTTTAAAAAACTATTATTAATATTTGGGTTATTTTGTAAGTCTGTCTCAATACAAATATGTTTAGATGAATTATGAAATTTTTTTTTAAGTTTCAACATTTCAGAATTTGATCTTGAAAGCATTGCTAATAATGCACCTTTTGACGCAAGAATTTTGCAAGTTTCTAATCCTAGTCCTCTAGAAGATCCTGTTACAATTATCTTTTTGTTTTTAAATGATTTATCTAAATTTAATTTAAAATTTTTCAAAGTATTTTAATTTTTTTTTAAACTTCTAGTAAGATCTTTTGCTGTAATTCTGTTTTTAACATGATCACTATCATTTACAAACATCCCTAAAAACCATCTACCTTCATTACTATTCCATATCAATTTTTTTTGAGGATCCACAGACTCAACTCCGTGTACTAACGATCCATAAAAAATCACCGCATCTCCAACTTCTAATTTATTTTCTATATTGACCTTTTTATTATTTGAATTTTTAAAATAAAATCCACCCTTATTAAAATCCTTACCTATTTTACTCATTATAATTCCAGAAACTACTCTCTGATTTTTTCTAGGATCAACATGATCTCTTAACTCTCCTCCGCCAGCGGGGTATCTCACAATTTGCAATCTATCTATTTGGCCATCACTAGGTATATTCTTTTCAAATCGATGTTTATTATTACCAGCTAAAAATTTAACATATCTCCAATGTTTATAGGCCCCTCTCTTCAGTTTTTTTTCCAATGTATTTTTGATGTTCCAATTATAAAAATAAAATGAATGTTTAATTGCATAAAGACTATATTTTTTTGTTATATCTTTATCAATAGATCTATGAAAATTAGGCGTACCATCAAACATTTTGTGAAAACTATTTTTTCTAGTTTTTTTATAAAGATTAGCTAAATCTAAAATAGTCATCTTTAATTTTTTTGGAGCAGAATTTTTTAGGATGTAAGCTTCTCTTTTAACGTACATATTATTAATGATTTTTTTAAGAAATTTTTCATTATTTTTATCCGATGCATCCTTTAATTTCATAAACTCTAAATTTTTTACTTTAGAAACATATTTAGGTGGTTCATATTTTTTCTCTAAATATGTCCAATAATTATTTAATTTTTTACTTATACTCATTTTATTTAAGAATATTCTCTAAATTTTTTAAAATTTTTAATTTAGTTAAAGGATGCTTATTGCCAATTGTTTCAACTGATTGTGCTGCTGCAAGTGATCCAATTAACAAGGTTAAATTACTATCAAAGTTATTCTTTAAAGATGGGCCTATAAGTGAAAGCATTGTATCTCCAGCACCAGTTTTGTCTATTATATTTTTTGCAAATGCATCAGCAAAATAAAATTTTTTTTGTTTTTTTGTATACATAATCGATCCATTATTACCTCTAGTCACAATCAAATTCTTTATATTTTTTTCTAGTGATAATTTGATCATAAGTGTTTCGAGTTTTAAAGATTTTTCTCTCATCTCATGTCTAATTTCTTTTTCATTGATAATTAATGTATTGAAATTTTTATAATTTCTAATTGTGTGTAAACCGATATTTGACGAATTTATTTGAGCATTTAGTGCTAAAAATTTTGAATTTTTACAAATTAAATTTGCTGCTTTTTTAGAAATCAAACCATGTCCATAGTCAGATACTATAACTAAATCGTTTTGTTTAGTTAATTTATTTAATATCTTTAAAAATTTTTCCTCATCATCTTTTTTTAATTGTTCATCATTTAAATTATAAACACCAATAATTTTATTTTTACTAATATTATCAACGTATCTTTTTTTTAATATTGTAGTGGTATTTTTTACATTCAAAAAATTAGTTTTTATATTTTTTGATAAATTATTTTTTATCTCTTTTAAAAATTCTTTCTTTTCTCCAATTGCAGAAAGTATTGTTATTTTTTTACTAAATTCAGATAAATTTGAGGCAATATTTAAAATACCTCCACAATATCTCTCTTTTTTTAAATCTTTTAATACTAAAATTGGGTCTTTACCAGATTTACCAATAGCCTCACAAAAATTGTATTCATCAATTATAGTTTCACCAATCAGTAAAATTTTCAATTCAGAAAATTTGTCAATTAACATTTTTATTTGTTTAAAATTATATTTTTGTTTAATTTTTTCTATAATCTTTTTTTTATTTTTAGAATAAAAATTTGTTGACTCATTAATCAATTGACTTGAGCTAAATGTAGCCTCTTCTGTGAAATAAATTTTACCGTTAATTTTTTTTAATTCATTAATTTCATTTTTAATCTCACCTGTAATATCGTCTTTTGAGTTTTTATAATCTTTACCTTTGCAATAAATATTCGGTTTTATTTTTTTTATTAGATAAGTAGCAGTTGGTGTTTCATTAATTGCAACGTAATCTACGCAATCAATCGATGCTACCGCTTCGCTTCTTAAATCTTGAGAAAAAACTGGTCTTCCTGGACCTTTATTAACATACTTGTCAGGAGTTATAGTGACGACTAGCTTATCTCCTAATTTTTTTGCTGTTTTAAAGTGTTTTATATGACCTATGTGCAATAAGTCAAAAACACCATGACAATGAACTATAATCTTTTTATCCTTTTTTTGTTTAGCAATAACTATTTTTAGCTCATCTAATGAATAAATTTTTGCCATGACTTATTTTATATATTTAAACCAAAGTTTTGTTGCTTTATTAATTTTTTTGGGCGTCCAAACTGGAGCCTTTTTCCAATAATTTATATCATTTAATAGAATTTTTATACCTTCTTCAATTTTAATTTTTGGTTTCCATTTTGTTTTTTGTCTTATTTTTTTGATGTCAGCAAATGTACAATCTGGCTCACCTGGTCTTTTTTTAATAAAAACCTTTTTTCCCTCTAAAATCTTAACAATTTTATTTACCGACACTGTTTGTCCACTACCAATATTGAAAATTTCGTTATTTAATTTTGATTTGCACAAAATCATAATCACATCAACAACATCTGATACATACGTAAAGTCTCTTGTTTGTTGGCCAGATCCAACAATCGTATAAGGTTTTTCTGCAATTTTTTGGGCTAAAAATACTCCAAACATAGCCCCATATGTGCCTGATGTTCTAGATCTTGTCCCATAAACATTGAATAATCTCACTGAAATATATGGAAATTTATAAATTTTTGACCAATGAATTATTAAATCTTCTCCAAGTTTTTTTGTCAAAGCATAGGGATATTGTGGATCAATTTTTTCATTTTCATTTGTGGGATATCTTTTTGGTATCCCATAACAAGAAGATGAAGCTGAATAGATAAATTTTAAAATTTTAGCTTTTTTACAAGCCTCTAAAATATTAATTGTACCATTAACATTTGCATTGAAGTATTTTTTTGGTTTTTGAATACTAGGGACAACATCAGCTAAAGCCGCAAAATGAAAAACATAACATTTTCCAGAAAATTCCTTAATCCATTTTCCTTTTTTTGAAATATCACATTTTATAAACTTTATATTTTTCTTAAATTCTTTTAAGTTTTCTATTCTTCCTGTTGAAAGATTATCTAAAACAACTATTTTTTTATTTTTTTTTGCCAAGTGTTCAACAATATGACTTCCAATAAAACCAGCTCCACCTGTTACTATATACTTGATCATAAATTATGATTTTTAATTAGACATAGCTCCGCACAATGTAAAAGTTGTCTTTTTACATTTTCCATATTTAATTTTTTTTTATACAGGTCTAAATAAATTATTTTTTTTAGATACTGTTATTCTATATTTGCCAATTATTGCATCTATGGATATATTATTTTCTTTAAGAACCATAAATATCAAATTAGTAAACGGACCAGAAATAAACTCATATTTATTTTTATTTTTAAAATTAAAAAAGGTTGCTTTTAAAAAACCATTTTGATCTTCATTATTTTTACATTTTTTTATAAATCTTTCTATGTCTGTTTGTGAACTCAGGAAATCATTAAGAAAATATTTCAAACCTTTGGAATATTTAAGTGATGATAAAATAGAATTTTTTGAAAAATCTTTATGAAAACAAAGTAAATAATCGCCCAGTATAAGAATCTCTTTAGTATAAATTTTTTTATTTAAAAACTTAGTTAATTTTAATTTTGGTAAATAAAACTTTACATCTGTCCCAAGTCTATTTAAAAATTCCCTTTTAAGGTTTGCCAAATTTTTCCTATCAAATTTTATTACAGCCCACATTTATTTTTCCTGTTCAATTTCTTTTTTTAGTTCATCATATTCTTTCATTTTTCTTTTCATGAAATTTAAAGTTAATTTAGTTTTTTTAGTGATACCTTTTGGTGTTAAAATATAAATATAACCAATTTTATTAGGATTTTTTTTGAAGTTTTTTATTTTAATTAAACCTTTATTTTTTAATTCTTTTAAACAATAGTTCAATTTTCCTAAACTAAATCCTAATTCGAATGCCAATTCTCTTTGTGACTTGTTGGGATTTAATTTTATCTTTCTTAATATCTCAAAATCGTCTGTTTCGTTTTTCATAATTGTTCAATTTTTGAACATTTATAACGTTCAAATATTGAACAGTAAAGCCATATTTATCTAATTTTGCCAAAAAAGTAAAAATTTCTTTTTTTTATATTAATTTTATGTATATTAAATTTACCGAGTCATGGTGGGGAAATCTTGTGAAAATCATATGCTGTTCCTGCAACCGTAAAGTCGGAGCGCCACCCGGTAAAGTCCACTGTTGAATGAAGGCCAGGAAAAGTCTAGTTCTACAATGAAAAGTTAACAGCGGCATCTAAATAAACAACTTCCTTACTTAGGAAGTTCAATGAAGGATGGCTTATGTTAAAAAAGTTTGTTTTTTTATTTTTTATTTTATTTTCAACCTCTATTTTTTCTAAAGAAATTCCAGTTATTGTAATTTCAGCCGGAAAAACAGCTCAATCATACAGTTCGGTTGGAAGTCAGGTTACCATAATTGATGCTGACACAATCGAAAAATCCTCAAGTTCAACTCTAACCGAACTTTTAGATGATGAAGTTCAAGGATTAAATATTTTTCGATTAGGAGGAAAAGGAACTAACACAGGTATACAGATGAGGGGTCTGCCAAAAAGATATTCCACTGTTTATATTGATGGTGTTAAAATGTATGATCCTTCAACTTCAGATAATGCATTTTATGCAGAAGGCATATTTAAAGACACCATAGATCGGATTGAGGTACTAAAAGGTAGTCAAAGTTCACTTTATGGTAATAGTGCTGTTGGCGGAACAATTAATATTTTTACCAAAAAAGGCAAGCTTGGTAAACACCAAGATATCATAGTAAGAGGTGGCCAGGAAAATACTAGGGATATATTTTATTCAATCAGTGGAGCAGACGAAAAAACTAATTACTATGTTGGCTTAAACTATTATGCAACAGATGGAATCTCTGCAATGAATAATGATGATGAAAACGACCCTTACAACAGTAATAGTCTCACAGCTAATTTTGGTTATAATTTTTCTAAAAATAATACTATTGAAAACTCATTAAGACTTAAAGATAGCTATTTAAAGTATGATGAAGTTACAAATGGACGAGATGACACAAAAAACTCAACTGATAATATCGAAGCTCAATATAATCTTAAATTCATTAATATTAATGATAGATTTAAAAATACTTTTGGTTACAGCAAATCAGCCTCTTCGAGGATGGTAACTAAATTTAATAATAAAGAAAATACATATGAAGGATTTAAGGATATGCTGACTTATTTAGGTGAGTATAATTTTAATCTAGATAATAAAATTATATACGGATCAGATATAGAATTTTTTAAAGGAAAGTATCCTACTGATCCTGGAGTAAATAAAACTTCAGATGAGGAAATTCATTCTCAATATATAGACTATCAATTTAGACCATACGAAAACATTTATACAACCATCGGAGTACGAAATGATAAACATACATCGGCCGGTGATGAGCAGTCTTTTAGAACATCAGTAGCTTATAGCTTAGGAAGTAAAAGTAAAATTAGATCTTCTTATGGAACAGGATTTTTATTTCCGGCATTATATGAGTCTGGGGAATATGCATGGACTAACCAAGATGGTGATAAAATTAATGCAGAAAAAACTAAAAGTTTTGATATCGGTTACGAAACTTATTTTCAAAACTTAAACTTAGATTTTAGTATTACTTACTTTGATATTTTAGTTGAAGACCCAATTATGGGCTCAAATATTACAAATTTTCAAGACAATGTTGCTGGCGCAGAAAATAAGAGTAAAGGAATTGAGCTATCTACTAATTGGACAGATGATAAAAACTTAAATGTAAGTTTTAATTATACATTAACAAAAAGTTACTCAGGTATGGATTGTGATAAGCCAGAAAAAGATAAATGGGGATATACTTCTTGTTTAGACTCAGGACATGGTTGGTTAGAAACTGCGATGGTTCGTGTCCCTATTCATGCTTTAAGTTCTAAAATAGATTATAGGTTCAATAAAAATTGGGATAGCTCTATATTACTAACCTATAAAGGTAGAACTAGAGATTATGGAGGGACAGATTATGGTTTTAAAGATCAAATTCTTGATGAATATTTTTTATTTGATCTTAAGACTTCATACAAAATGGTAGGAGTTTATAACTTAGACTTCTCAATTAAAAATTTATTTGATCAACACTATGAAAATTCATTTCTTTATTCTGGAACACCTAGAACAATTAATATTGGAATAAAAAAAACATACTAGTATTAGTTATAATCTTAATAAATATTGCTCTTGTAACCAAACCTATAAATTGTATAAATAATTAATGAAATATTTAAAAATCTCTATTGGAATTTTTATTGCTTTGGCTGCAAGCAGATTTGTTCCACACCCACCTAATTTTACAAGTTTGTTGGCTTTAAGTTTTTATATACCAGCATTACTAGGAGTAAGATTTTTACCAGCTTTAATAGTAAGTTTTTTGATAACTGATCTTTTTATTGGTTTACACTCTGTAATGCTTTTTACTTGGGGAAGTGTTATTTTGATAGGATTAATCTCAAAGTTTTTTTTGTCAAGTATGTTTACTAGAATTTCAGGAGCGCTTCTGGGATCAATAATATTTTACTTAATTACTAATTTTGGTGTTTGGTCAATGGGTTCTTATGGTTATTCTATTGAAGGTTTGCTATTATGTTATACTTTGGCAATACCATTTTTTGCGTATAGTTTAATTTCAACATTTGTGTTTTCAGGAATAATTGAAGGTGTAATCAAATTAAATTTTGTTAAAATTAGAATATAAAAAAACCCCTCACAAACATATTTTGCTAGGGGTTTTTTTAATTTATATATCAAATTTCAATAAAAATTTTTTTCAGTGCATAAATCAAGCCAATTGAGCTATTAGTACTGGTCAGCTACATGCGTTACCGCACTTCCACATCCAG
>MDTG01228779.1_pt1 | contig 11120 bp, 12 predicted proteins | sample 811421 | NCBI WGS metagenome assembly MDTG01 (sample SAMN05326645, study PRJNA326480) | marine metagenome | isolation source: seawater | place: Pacific Ocean: South East | collected 2011
AGACAGACAGGATATTTGTTGTATTATGGAAAAAACTTCAGATAGTAAATTTCCTACAAAAGAAGAATTTAATAAACTACCTATCCATATTGAAGAAGGGGAAACATTTAATGATAGAGCTCTATATAGTTATGCTTACAACCAAGACCAAATAAATGAGGTTATGGATTTTATAAAATCTCAAGGGGGTGTGTATAATGGGTTAACAATAGTAACAGGTGAAGAAGCTGAAAAAATTGACAAAAACAGAACAAAAGAAACATATAAATGAAAGTAGCATTTTTTACAGAAGGGGGATATCAAGGTAAAGTGCCTAGAAACCACCCAAATATGAGAACAGAATTAGCATGGATGTGTACTTTAAATGCTGATCATTGGAATATAAATCAACCACCTAACCAACAATATGATTTAGGAATTGTTATTATACCAAAGAAAAACCCACAATTTGATTTAAATACAATAAAACAGTATTGTAATAAAACAGCTGTAATGCAGGAGGGACCAAATTGGTTCTGGCAGGATTATCCCTTAAATCAACAAATATGGTATTTTAATACCATACAAGAAGCTGATTTTATGTTTGTACATAATGAGTCAGATAAAAGATATTATGAGGGTTTAACAGATAAAGATTGTAAAATTTTACCCAGTTTAATGATTGAAGATTCAGTTAATAATTTAACACAAGTAGAAAGAAAAGATGTTATTATAGGGGGTAATTTTTGTAGTTGGTATGGTGGGTTTGACTCTTATATAGTCGCTCAAGAAATAGACTGTCCTATTTCTATTCCTAGTATGGGAAGAAAAATCGAAGATGAGGAACAAATGCCTAATTTACATCATTTGCCCTATATGAACTGGGTCGAGTGGATTAAAACCTTAAATAAATTTAAATATGGTGTTCATTTGATGCGCACACATGCTGCGGGTACATTCGCTTTAAATTGCGCTTATTTAGGTATACCTTGTATTGGTTATGAGGGATTAGATACACAAGAAAAATGTCACTCTGATTTAACAGTTAAGTTGGGAGATTTGACTACCGCTAAAAAATTATGTATATTACTAAAAACTGATAGTAACTTTTATAATAAATGTTCTAATATAGCCAAAGAAAATTATATAAAACATTATCAAGAAAATAAATTTGTAGATAAATTTTATGACAAATTATAAAGAAACGAGACCTATAACAATATTTTGTGATATAGATGGTACACTAGTAAGACATTGTAGTCCATTTACAGCTACTCGACCAGATTTCCATATGGAATTATTACCTGGTACTTTACCTAAGCTAGAGGAATGGGATAGAGCGGGATACAATATAATCTTAACTACGGGTAGAAGAGAAAGTATGAGAAAAATAACAGAAAAACAATTAGCTGAAGTAGGTATTATCTATGATCAGTTAATTATGGGAATAAAAGGAGGAAAAAGGGTATTAATAAATGATAGAAAACCAAATGGGACTAAAAATTATGCCTCCGCAATTAATCTTACCCGTAACGAAGGAATAAATAATCTTAAAATTAAATAAATATTATGAGTGGATTTGAACACATTAAAGACCAATTTATCAAAGAAGCATTGGAAGAGTATAAAAAACTAATTGATAACGCTAAACCAGATAATCTTTCAGTAAGTACTTATCGAGTAGAAAAACCTTGGGGGTATGAATTATGGCTTGAATTAAATGAATTTTATGCATTCAAATTAATACATATGGAAAAAGGAAATAGGTGCAGTTTACAATCACATGATTATAAAATTGAAGCTAATTTTGTAATTGAAGGGGAAGCAGAAGTACTTTTAGAAAATGATGAGGGAATTATGGAATCTAAAATCTATAAAGTGGGATCTGGTTGGACAGTACCCCTAGGTAGAAAACATAGAGTAATAGCAAAAGAAAGCTATACCGCATTAGAAGTATCTACACCCCACCTTAATGATGTAGTAAGATACCAAGATGATACTAATAGACAATCTGGAAAAATCGAAAGCGAACATGGTAAATAAAAAGACATCTAGTTTACTTTTATGTTCTCACTGTTCTGATGATGAGAAAGTCGAATATATTACAGATTGGGCAGCTGATAAAAATGCCTTAGGTAAGTTTTGTAAAAAGTGCGATATGCCCCTAAAAGAAAAATATAAATTATGTATTTTAGCAGCGGGGAAAGGAACCCGAAATACTACAGTTGATAGTCTACACAAATCCTTATTACCCGTAGAAAATAAAGCTGTTATATCCCATATTATTAAAAGTGTTCCTGAAAGTATAGATATAGTAATTGCTGTAGGTTATCAAGCAAATCAAGTTGTGTCTTATGTTAAGGAAGTTTTCCCAAGAAGAGATATTACATTTATAACAGTTGAAAATTATGATGGTCAAGGTTCAGGGCCGGGTTTAAGCTTACTTAGTTGTAAAGATCACCTTCAAACTCCTTTTATTTTTACTTCTGCAGATACTATCGTAAAAGAATCTTTTGTTTTTGAGGAATTAGAGGAAAATTGGTTAGGAGTTTCTCACGTTAAATTAGAAGACTCTTTAAAATATTGTCTAGTAAGAGGTTCTAAATATTTAGATAAATTATACTACGGTACTGGAAATAGAGCTTACATAGGAATGGCTGGTATATATGACTATGAAGATTTTTGGAATAGTTTAGAAAATCATAAAATTATTAAAGACGAATACCAGGTAGTTCACGGTTTTGACGGTTTAGATAAAATTAGATTAATTGATTTTACTTGGTTTGATACTGGTAATAATGAATCGTATAACGAAACCCGAAAACATTTTTCTAATGAAGTTGTAGCAGTAAAAAATAAAGAATCTTTATTTATAGATGAAGGTAAAGTAATAAAATATTTTTCTGACCCCGAAAAGGTATCCAAAAGGGTACATAGAACTAAATACTTAAATGGATACTCCCCTAAAGTTAAACAATTAAACCCTAATATGTACTCTTACGAACATGTTTCTGGGGATATGCTATCCAATGTGTTAGATGATAATGTGCTTAAAGATGTCTTAAGTTTTTACAAGGATAAATTTGCTGATATTAGATTTAGTAAAGATGAACAATTTATAACTAATTGTAAAAACATTTACCAAGATAAAATTTATAGTAGAATTAAAAAATTTGCAGGTAGTGATTTAGATAAAATTAAAACCATAAATGGGGTTGAAGTACCTCCTATTTTAGAATTATTAGATAATGTAAATTGGAATTCTATATATAGTAATTCTATACCTTCTAGATTTCACGGTGATTTTCAACCGGAAAATATAGTTTATAGTAATGATGGATTTAAACTTATTGACTGGAGAGAATCTTTTGGAGATAGCTTAGAAATTGGAGATTTATATTATGATCTAGGGAAGCTTTACCATGCACTAATAATAAATGGGCAAACAGTTCTAAATAAAGGTTATAATTATAAAATTATAGATAAAGATAAAGCCTATATCAACTACAGTATTAAAAGTAATTTACAATTACTGTTGGATTATTTTGAATCTTTTTGTAAAGAAAACAATTTAAATTGGGATAATGTAGAACTTCTTGGTATATTACAATATATAGGGATTTGTACTTTATATAAAGATTTCCATGAAGGAAAGTATGGTGAATTTCTATTTTTATTAGGAAAATATATGTTAACAAAAAGAATAAATAATGGAAAATTTAATTAAACTTTATAAAAAAGAGTCAAATAATGCTTTTATATCGATTTCTAACTCTTCTATAGAAGATTTTGTAAAATTAATTATTAAAGCATATAAGAATGAAAAAAAAGTATTTGCTTGTGGTAATGGGGGTAATGTAGCTTCGGTACAAAACTTAGTTTTAGATTTAAATATGCACCCCTTTGTATCTGAGGATAAATCAGAAAGGAAGGGTAAAAGAAACCAATTCCAAGCAATTAGTTTATGTGATTCATCTGCGGCAATAACTGGCATGACTAATGACATTGGATTTGAAAATATATTTGCTGAGCAATTAAAATACCAAGCTAATAAAGGGGATATATTATTTGCTATGTCGGGATCAGGTAATTCTAAAAACATAGTAAAAGCTTTAAAATTAGCTAAAGAATTAGGTATGATATGTGTAGTTATGACTAGAAATAATAATACAAAATCAGATGAATATGCTGATTTAGTATTAAGAATTAATAGCAATAAGTCAGTCTTCCCTGGTCAAACAGGTGGTAACAATAATAATTTTCATTATGAAGACTGTATATCGAAAATATCGCACATTGCAGTTGGAATATTAAAACAATATGTCGAAAATGAGATTGAATCCCAATAAATTAAGAAAACATGTCTTAGACATGGTATATAAAAAACAATCCGGTCATATTGGTGGTAGTTTTTCTATAGCAGAATTAGTTAGTTATTTATATAATAATTATAATTTAATAGAACCCTTAAAGGATAAATTAATTTTATCTAAGGGCCATGCTGTACCTATTTTATACGCGGCTTTATATGAACTAGGAATTATAGATACTTTAGATAACTTTAGAGAAGTTAATTCTCCTTTACAAGGCCACCCTGATAAAATTAGACTCCCATACATGCATGCTACTACAGGGGCATTAGGACAGGGGTTAAGTATTAGTATAGGCCATGCTTTAGCATGTAAAGCTAAAAACTTACTCAATAATATATTTTGTATTTTAGGAGACGGTGAAATGCAAGAAGGACAAATATGGGAAGCTTTTATGCTAGCCCCTAAATATAAATTAAATAATTTAGTCTGTTTTATAGATAGTAATAAATCACAAAATGATGGATATGTAACAGATATATTAGATATGGGTGATTTATCTAAAAAAATAGAATCATTTGGTTGGGATGTTCATGACATAGATGGGCATAATTTAGATCAAATTCATTCTTCATTAGAAAATTTACATAAGAATGATAAACCAATTTGTGTTATTTTAAATACTGTAAAAGGGAAAGGAGTTCCCTTTATGGAACAACCAGAATGGCATGCAAAAGCCCCTAACCAAGAAGAATATATTGAATCATTAAAAGAATTAGGTTATGAAAGCAACTCGTGATGCCTTTGGAGAACAATTAATTGAATCTGGAAAAACTAATCCTAATATAGTGGGTGTTAACGCTGACCTAGGAAAAGCTACTAAATTGGGTAAGTTTGGTGAAGTATACCCTGATAGATTTTATGAAGTAGGAATTGCCGAAAATAATATGGTAGGGGTAGCCTCAGGCTTATCCGAATATGGATATAAAGTATTTTTAGCATCTTTTGCTTCATTTTTAACAGGTAAATATGATACTATTAGATGTTCAATTGCTTATTCTAATGCTTCCTGTGTTGTAGTAGGTACCCACGGGGGATTAGCTATTGGTAAAGATGGGGTAACACAAATGGGATTGGAAGATCTAAGTTTAATGAGATCATTACCTGGTATGGTTGTGTTAAATCCATCTACATATAATCAGACAAGGGCTATAGTAAAATACTTATGTGATAATGATTTAGAAAACCCATATTATTTAAGATTAGGTAGACAACCCGTACAAGAGATATATAATGGGGATGTTAACTTTGAATTAGGTAAAGGAGTAATATATAAGCAAGGATCTAAGGGAGTAATATTTTCTACAGGTTGTGTATTACCCGATGTTATAGAAGCTACTAAAGATTTAGATATAACTGTCATTGATATGCCCACTATTAAACCTTTAGATAAAGAAATTATTAAATTATATGCTAAGGGTAATATTTTTACAGTTGAAGACCATTCCATAATTGGTGGTTTAGGGTCTAGTGTAGCTGAAGTTATAGCCGAAGAAGGTATAGAAGGTAAATTAAATAGAATTGGTGTAAACGATATTTTCCCTGAGTCTGGAGCACCTACAGATTTATATGAAAAATATGGTTTAAGTGCTAATAAAATAAATGAAAGAATTTTAAATGAGTTGGGTAAATAAGGATACTGAAATATATTGTTCATTTGCTAAAACTGCGGGTAATACGGGCTGTCAAATGATGAATTCTGCATTTTATTATCACGGGTTAAATAAAATATACAAATCATTTTCGGTAGATAATATTAAAGATGCAGTTAACGCTGTAAAAACTTTAAATATTAAAGGTTTTGCTATTACAATGCCATATAAAAAACAAGTATTAGGATTTGTAGATAGTATGGAAGATTATGTAAAAGAAATAGGTGCCGCTAACACAGTTATAAACACAAATGGTAAATTACATGCTTATAATACAGATTATCTAGCAGCATTAGAATATTTAAGTTACTATAATAATAAATCTTATAGGGACTGGAATGAGTTTTTTATATTAGGTGACGGAGGCTATTCCGCTGCTGTTAAAGCGGCAGCTAATAAACTTAATATACCCTTTATTAATATTACTAAAAATAATTGGGATAAACTAAGTAATGTTAAATTCAGCCTTATATATAATTGTACGCCTGTTGAAAATATATTATTAGACCCGTCTAACATTTTTATAGATTGTATAGTTACAACGAATACAGGACATAAATTAGCAACTATGCAGGCTTCACATCAGTATAAACTATATACCAAATTAGAATTTCCATGGAAAACATAAAAACACAATATAAAGAAAAAGGTTATTATTTAGCTAAATCTGTATTTACTAAAGATTTTTGTAATGAATTAAAGGATTACTTAAATACTTTAGAACCAAAAGTAAAAATCCCCTTTAGTGATATTCCCTATGGGTATGGAAATTTATTGAATGAAGGGCCTTACTCTAAGGTAACCCAAAATGAAACAATAAAATCATTTTGTACCAATTTACTACCTAACGAAGGTTATAGATTTAATCACCTTGTAATTAATAGTAAAGCCCCTTGGATAGGAGGCACCACAGAATGGCACCAAGAAACTTTTCATATAGATACTTATGGCCCGGGTTGTACTTCAAAAGATTATGAAAAGTTTATGCAAATTTATATTGCATTGGATAAACATGTAATAGAAAATGGGTGTTTAAAAATTATACCATCATCCCATAAAGAAGGTGAATTAGAATTTGAAGATTGTATAGGTAATTATACTTGGGGTCATAAAAGAAGATTATCTAGTAAATCTATGCAATTTTTATACAATAAGTACGGTATAGAAAATGTATTAATGGAACCCGGAGATATATTATTTTTTAGCCATTTATTAGCTCATGGTTCAACTTCAAATTTAATAGATATGCCTCGAAGAGCTATAGTATTACAAGCTAGTTCTCTATTTGAGAAAGATAATGATACGTTTGAAAAATTTAATGACTTTAGGGCAAATTTTGTAGTGAATTACCTATCAGGAATAGTAACTAAGTTGAAAAATAAAAATTTTTACAAAGATTTTAACAAAAATGAAAATAAATAATTGGATAAAAAACATCAATAGGATCTTTATTCCTAGATTAACTAAGGAAGTAAATAAGAGATTTGATATGGCGGAAAGAACTATAAATTTTCCCCAACAATTTATTAATAATTTTTTAAATTCAATTAAACAAGAAGATTTTATAGCATATCCTTCCTATGCTGAATATGATGAATTAAAAAATAAAATAGCTAAACATAATGGGTTAAGTAAAAATAATGTATTCTTATCTACGGGTTCGGGTGCTTGTATAAAAGCTGTACTTGAAGTAACTATGAATCCTGGTTATAATGTAATATCACCTAACCCAAGCTATCCTATGTATGGCATATATGGTAAAATTTTTGGTGGTGAACATATTAGTGTTCCTTATCCAAACTCTCAAGTTTATTCACTAGATACTTTATTAGATAAAGTTAATAATAAAACAAGATTAGTAATAATATCTAACCCTAATAGTCCTGTTGGTGACTATAAATCTATAGATGAACTTAGAAAAGTTTGTAAGTGTTTAAAACAAAAAGGTATAATATTCTTAATTGATGAAGCATATGTAGATTTTTGTCCAAAATCTGTTTTGCCCTTAATACATGAATATGATAATGTAGTTATATCAAGAACTTTTTCTAAGGCATTTGGTGCAGCTGGGATTAGAGTAGGTTATTTATTAGGTAATTCTGAAATTATAAAAACTATAACTAAGGTACAATTAACTTATCCACTAAGTACTTTATCTGTAAAATTTGCAAATTTTTTGTTAGATAATATAGATGAGGTTAATAACTATATTAAGGATACAATAAGGGATAAAGAACTTTTATGTAACATATTAGAAGATAAAGGATATGATGTTATTAGATCTTATACTAATTCAATCCATTTTCATGAAAAGTATGGAGATAATTCCCAGACAATAACTAAACTAAAAAACCAAGGACTAGCCTTTAAAAGCGGAGACATGAAAACAGGAACACCTGTAAAAATCCCAGGAGATAAAAGAGAAACATGGGTACGGTTATCTGTAGGTCCTAAAATTAACGAAATAATAGAAAAAATACTATGAGAGTAGCACTTTGTCTATATGGATTAACTGGGGCGGTTGATTTTGGGTTTGGTTTAGGTAAATCTATAGACCCTAGAATAGGCCACTACCATCATTTAAAACATATAATAGAACCCAATAATGCAGATGTTTTTATACATAGTTGGAGTACGGAATTCAAAGATTTATTAGTGGATTTATATAAACCTAAAAAACATGTAATAGAACCCCAAATAGTATTTGATCAAGATTCCATAAATTCAAACTCTATACCTAGTAGGTGGTGGTCAAATGCAGTTGTAATGGACCTAAAACGCCAATTTGAAGAAGAAAATAATTTTAAATATGATTGGGTCATGTTGTATAGATTTGATCATGTATTTCTAGTAGATTTAAATTTTAAAAGTTTTAACAATGAAAAAATATATTTCAGGCATTCAAACGGGATGAGAGCACCCCAAACATATTCTCATGGATACCCTGGAAAAGAAAAGTGTTTATGTTATAATAAAAGAGGAAAATATGGTATACGATTAATGGACGCTTTTACATTTTCTAATTCCGAAAATATGGATAAATTTACATCTGTATACCAATGGCACCAAGAAAATAATAAACCTTTTAATATGGGTCCCCATGATGAGTGTTATGTCCAATTGGAAAGAACTAATCTACAAGACAAATTAGATTTTGCTTTTTATGGTTATGATCCACATGCCTCAAATGTAGGGTATAATATAATGCAATGTGAGATAGTAAGAGCATTATATGAAAATCCAGAATATGTAGAAAATCAATTTGATATAAACAATTTTAGAATGATTAAGGATGGAATAACTAATAATCCCATTGTTCAATCCCGATTTCCTGGATGGGGTATATCATCACAAATTAAAGATAATATTAAAAAAGCAGGATTCAACCGTATTTAAAATAAAATAATATGATATCAGAAAATTTAAAACAACAATTAAAATTAAAAGGCCAATTCCCCTATGGTAAAAGAGACAGGGCATATCAATCTATTGATGGTAATCCCGGAATTAGGAATATGGATCATAGATATGAAATAATGCAGTTCCCTAAATCATTTGATGGTGAAACAGTTATTGATTTTGGGTGTAGTGTAGGAGCTATATGTTTAGAAGCTAAAAGAAGAGGAGCCAAACGAGTAGTAGGATTAGATTATAAAGCAGAAACTATTGAAGTAGCAAAACAAGTAGCTAAAGAATATAATTTGGATATAGAATTTTATACCTTTAATATTGATGATGGATTAGATAATTTAAAATCAATTATAGGTAAAGATAATTTTGATCATGTATTTGCCTTATCTATTTGGGCACATTGTGATGAATCTAAACTAGCTCAAATGATAAACTACTATACAGATAAAATTTGTTGGTTTGAAGGACATAATGCTAATGCTTATGGAGACACTAAATCTAAAATGGATACGGAATTAGAAAAATTATTAGATTTACCTTACATTGAGCATATAGGAGAAACAAAAGATAGAAGTATTAGACAAAACTATAAAATAAGTAAAACCCTAAGATTAGATCTGCAACAAAAAAATGATTTTGTATATTGGTCGGGAGACATTTACAGCACAGTTAAAGAATCTAATTATAATTATGAAAATAAATTAGCAGGTGGTCACCATTTGCTAGATAAAAATTCTTATGTTGAGGGAAAATATACCTATAATGGTAAACATAGTTGTTATATAGCTGATTCAGATTCAGATTTTGGTTATAAGATTTTAACTTTTGATAATTTGGAGCAATTTCCTTTGGAGAACCCTACTATTACTAATTTAGAAGATAAATTAAAACACGCCCAAAATGTATTTAATATCCAAAATATATTAAGCGAAGGTGGATTTGCTCCCAAACCTTATGAGATAATTACATGCCATGATTCTCAAACATTTTACTATGCCATAAAAATGGAAAACCTTAGGGGTACATTTACCCAACCAAGTAAAGAATGGATAAATAGTTTATCTAAATTTTGTAATGATAAAAATATTATAAGAAACTCGTATGGTAGCCCAAGAGGGTGGTCTATTGAAGATGATTGTGTACCAAAAAACTGTATAAAAGTAGGAGATAAAACCTATCTTGTAGATATAGATTATAAGTGGATAATAAATAAATGAAAATATTAGTAACAGGGGGAGCTGGTTTTATAGGCACCAATCTTATTAGGAGATTATTAAAGGAAGGGCATAGTGTTGTATCCTTAGATAATTACTCTACAGGTCTTAAACAAAATGAAGTAGAAGGTGCTATTTATGCTAATATTGATATTAATGATATAGAAATTAAAGATAAATCATATTGGGAGGGCTTTGGGTTAGTTTATCATTTAGCTGCTATTGCCAGAATCCAACCATCTTTTGAAAACCCGATAGATTATTTAAAGACTAATGGAGTAGCTACTATGAGATTAGCTAAGATTTGTTCTAATGCAAAAATCCCATTAATATATGCTGGGTCATCATCTCATCATTCTGGTAAATTTTCAAATCCATATACATTTTCTAAAGATATTGGTGAAGAAGTTTTACAATTATTTGCTAAAAATTATGGCTTAAAATATTCAATAGCTAGATTCTATAATGTATATGGTCCTAACCAACTACTAGAA
>MDTG01335343.1_pt1 | contig 11120 bp, 1 predicted proteins | sample 811421 | NCBI WGS metagenome assembly MDTG01 (sample SAMN05326645, study PRJNA326480) | marine metagenome | isolation source: seawater | place: Pacific Ocean: South East | collected 2011
TGAGTCTGCAGCAGGTGATTTCTAAAACTTTAGGAAATGACGCGGTTGTCTCCCTAGAACCCACTGAGCCAGAAGAAGTTCTTCCGCAACCTGAAACACCCATAGTTGAAGAACCGATTGTGGAAGAGCCGATTGTAGTACCGGTAGTTCCGGATTCAGGAAATGTTTCAACTCCAGTGATTGCCGCTGCTCCCGAGCCGGTTTTAGCATTTCAGGGACGAGTTGTTGATGGTTATGTTGTGGGAGCAACTGTTTTTTATGATGAAAACAATAACGGGATTCTTGATGATAGCGAATCCGGTTATGTTGGTGTCACCGATGCTGATGGGAACTTTCAGTTACCAGATTTTAGCGCTGCAAATCAAAGTGGATCCGTTGTTGTCTTACCAGGGGGAGTAGATACCAACACTGGTCACAAGATCGGTGCTATGCAGGTGAATGTTCCGAAAGATGCTGACGGGAATCCAATTCTGAGCGATGTGGATTCACCGGATGCACAGGCTGCCATCAGCTCGCCTCTTACTTTGATTCTCGCGCAGAACACGGACATCGTGGAAGCAGATCTGATTGCACAACTCGGGATGAACGGAGTTGAAGAAAAGGGACTGGCGTTTTACGATCCTGTTAGTGAGATGCAAGCGGGTAATAATAATAGTCTTGCCGAATACGTATTTACGATACAGCAGCAATTGTTTTCAGTAATACAGGCGGGTTCAAAAATTGCAGGAGAAGCAGCTGGTCTTTCTGCTCTTGAAGTAAGTGTTCGAGCAGTTGGTGATGCGATGAAAACCGCGTTAGAAAATGGAACTGCTATAACAGTTGATGGTATTTCCGATTCTGCAATTGCCACAGTTGCAAATGCTTCAGGGTTTTCCAGCCTTGCTTCAAATTTCGCTTCCATCGTAAAGACTACTAATCAGAAAATAGCAGAAGGCTATAGCGGAATGGCACTAGCATTATCCGATCCGACCAATGAAGATTCCATTACACTGCTCTCGAACGCGCGGGCAACTGCCGCTGCCTCGCAGGACACATTACTTTCAACCATAGAAACATCTTTATCATCAGGAACATTGGATACAGCGGCTTTCTCGACGGCTTTAAACTCCGTAATTTCCGAAAATAGCGCAATTTTTGGAACCGTTCTTCAGGCAGAAGCTGGAGATGGTTCGAGCGGATTATCTGAATTTGGTAACCCTGCTTTTATCGTGACAAAATTACTGGAACAAACCGGAGTAGCAACACGTGATATTGTCGATCTGTCTTCTTCGATTAATTCACTTTCGCTTGCACAACTTTCTCAACTTGGCGTAGCTCACGTACGTCTTTTAGGCTCGAACACAGCAGTAGAAATTAGTATGGGTAATGTTACCGATGCGATTTTATCTGCACTTAATGACGATGCAACTGTCGATGATGTACAAACGACACTGGTTGATGAGTCTTCTGTTGACGATGGGTTATTTGCGAGCAATTATACGGTTACACTGAAGGTTACTGATGATCAGGTTGCAAGTGTTGTTGCAAATGCTACCGCATTAAATGCGGCCGGTATCGATGTTATAAAACCAGTAGAAGGTACTTTGACATTAACGTTAGCCGAAGTTCGTAATCTACAATCGTTGGGTTTCGAATTTGCATCGGGCCTCGTGCGGTTCAGTGCTACATCGGCAGATAGTCTTACCTTCGATGAAATTTATACGTTATTAAATACTGGGCTCAAGCTTACTGATGCGAGTCAGGTTTCGGTATCAATTCCTGAGGGGGACAGTCGTTCAACTTTCTCAACAATTAAAGATCTTGCGTCGCGAGGCGTATCTTTCGATGGAGGAACCATCACTCTGACGCAGGACGATCTTAAGGGCTCGTTCAGTGTTCTTCAGTCACAGTTACTAGATGCTGCAAAATCAAATATTGTTTTTGATACCGGGTCGGTTTCATCGTGGTCTCTCGGTAAAGCGGGTGATGGTACAACTCTTGGAAGTCCGAGTATTGCTGCCTCGGATATTAATTATCTTGTTAATGCCGGAATTACGTTTAATAACGCAACAGTAAACGTAACAGATGCCGCTGATGTTACAACTATTGTAAGTAATGCTTTTGAAATTTTATCGGCAGGTGTGAGAAATTTTAATTTTTCCTCCGGTGTATCGATTTCGACGTCCGATGCGAGAACAATTCTTGATGCAAAGGATCTCACGATCGAGCAGGGAACAACTTATTCGAATGTGATCTTTTCGGGAGAGGGTGTCCTCAGTAACCTGGGCAGTGCATCGTTACAGTCGCTTTCGGACTTTCTTGCCGAAGGGCTTGGACTTGATACAAGTTTTGTTCCCCAATATTCCGATGCACTTGCACTTGTTCAATTAGGAATCACATTTCCTCAGGGAATCACTCTTCAGTCCTCGGAAGAGACGACAGTTACCCAGAGTGATGCGAGCACTCTTGTTTCTGCGGGCGTAAAATTTCAGGGCTCTTTTAATGTTTCCTACTCAAAGGATGCCGGTTTAACAGAAGCAGAAAATTTATCGGCAGTTTCCAATCTTATTATGGCTGGATTAAAACCCGTTTCATCAGATGGAGGTAAGATTACAATCTCCGGTACTAACAGCAATCCCTTATACATCCGTCCTACCGAGTGGAACGCATTGAAGGATTACGTTGATTTAGAAAATGCATCCCTTGTATTAACGCGCTCATCAGATTTTACAACTGCATTCGGAGATCTAACTGATAACCAGTTATTCTGGGAAACACAAACACAGTTTTCAAAGTTTGCCGTACCTTTGTCTGTAACTCCCGTTTACAGTCAGCTTAAAACTCTCGCAGATTTAAATGTGACGAGAAGCTCTGGTGATGGAACAACACCGATAGCCATTGTTCGTGTAGCAAAGTCATCCGATAGTTTTACGGAATTAAATACAAATATCAGTATACGTATGTCCAGTCAAGCTGATCTCGATGCGGTAAATGTTGAGAGTTTGAAAAATTCCGGTGTGGATCTAGTCGATGTGTTGGGGGTGCCTCTTTCTGTAGGCCAGATTCAAAAGTTTTTAAGTTCAAATGCTCCGGTTTTGGAAAATGCGAAGCTTTTAATAAACAATCAAAATGTATCCGATGCTGCAACACTGCTGCAGCAAAGTTTTGATCGCACTATTTTTGATGCAGGAGTTTCGGGCTTCGGTGTGGCATCAGGAACGTCTACCACTGCTGATGTTTGGAAAACTTTTTCCGATGCTTATGATAATCTTTCCGGCGATTCGAACAGTGCATCAACACGAATCTTCGATGGTGGCGTGATAACTGGAGCTGGAGGATTAACCTCTGGAGTTGGTCAGGTGCTTGACCGTCTCGGAAGAGCGGGATTAAAACTTGCGGAAACCTATTCTCCCTCTCTGACTGAAGTTCGGGAATATATTGATTCGGGTGGCTCGTACTCAAAGGGAATAAAAATTGGTTTGCAGGACGGAGAGACATTGGGCCCAAATGAGGCAATTGCTCTTGCGCAAGCAAATGTTTCTTTTACTGCGAATACCCCTCTCGATTTTACCGGGCAAACTGCAAATACGCTATTGAACGCCAGTAGTGACACTGAGCAGGTTCTTTTTTTTCAAAAGCTGATCGATAAAGGATTTCTTCTTCAGAACATTAATGATGATTTAAAAAATTTAAATGGTGTTACGATCAGCCAGGATGTTTTTGAGTTGCTTAATTCAAAGGGATTCAATTTTACAAATTCAAAAGTTCAAATTACAAATAAGATGGAGTTAGTATCTGCGGCTGTAAAAATTGCAAGTACCGAAAATCATGGGATAACCCATTTGCAGGTTCCCGAAGATATGGTCCCCTCATTTGGCCAGGCAAAATTATTACTCGGAGCAGGTCTGTCATTTGAAATGATTTCCAGTGATGGCGGGTCGGTTACTGACTTAGGGGCTACGATTAAAGCAGCGTCAATTACCCAGCTTGAAAGTCTTGCAAGACAAATCGATTCGCTTGAAAAAATGGGCGTTTCCAGTTTTGATTTGGAAGGGTTGGCAATTCCCGTTAACGTTGCAAAAATTTTTGCTCAGGCAGCTGCTACCTCAAATATAAATTTTTTGAATCAACCAAAGCTTTTAATTTCAGCAGATGATAATCTTTTTGAGGTCCCGGAGTATCTAGCTGATTTAGCGAATCTAGGTGTTCGGGAAATTGTTTTTGAGGATAACGTACCTGTTAACGCAAAAGCTGCTTATGACATTGTGCAAACGACAGACCAGATAATTTTCAAAAATGGATTTATCTCCGAATCCGAAGGGATTGCCGAAGATCAGTTAAAGGATGTTCTAGCTGAATTGAAAGTTAAAGGGATGACTCTTTCTCCATCATTTAAGCCAACAATGGGTTTTGAATTGGTTGACAATTCGCAATCCGACAGTGATGGGATTCTAGCAATGATTACTGACGGTTACAGGGTAGATATTCAGCCGGTTACAAATGATTCAGGAGAGTTGTCTAATCCCCCATTATCAAACGTTTTTCTTTCGATACAGGATATTCAAAAATTTGCAGATAAAGATAATTTTTCGGATAGCCTGTCACAACCGAGGTTTACAAATTCTTTCTTAGTTGCAAAAAATTCGCAGGAATTAAATACGATTTCCTCTGATTTACAGTTAGAAAATTCCGGGATACTGGCGCTCGGAGTCGATCGTATTGCTATTCAGGGCAATCTTTCCCCTGCTTTGTCGCACATCCAGCAGGCTGGTACAAACGGTTTAACTTTTTCGAGAGTAAACAATGTGGATGGACAGTATGAACTTTTGTCTGGCGAAGATGGATTGATTACTTTAAAAGTTGAACAAAACAATATCACGGAGATTTCTGAAAATGGACCTGATATTCTTGCTTCCGGAATAAAGCGTCTGAATTTATTTGGGAAGGAAATTGATGTCAGTGTTGCAACACAATTAGTGGAGAGTGGGTTTACTTTTGAAGGAGGAAAGATCGCCAGCATTGCAAATCCTGAGATGAACACCATAACGCACTTGAGCCCTTTAGCGAATGCAGGACTGGGACTGCCAGATGACGTTACGGTAAAAGATTCAACAATCTCGCTAGATTTTGCATTAAATCGTTTTAAAGGTTCGTTGGAAGGGGCATCAATTGATTTATCAAATAGGCAGGAAAACGAAGCGATCGATGTTAATCAGATGATGCGTTTAGTCAATCGAGATTTGGGTGTCGGATTAAGTGAGACCTCAGTAGCTTTTTTTGCAGCCAATGCAGATTTGCCTGTTCAGTTGAAATTATCCACGTCGAATGAACTGACAGAAACGACTGCGCAAAAAGTGGTTGAACTCGGTTTTAATCAGATAATCGGGGAAGTAAATCCCAAATCCTCAACAAATTTGATTACAGAAACGACCCTTGATTTAACTGGATTAAAAATTAAGGGTATTGGTGCAGTTGAAGAAGTGATTGCGATTATAGATAGCGGAAAAGGTAATCTTTTGGATGGAGTTACAATTTCTGGAAACGCTAACACTAATTTGAGCGCTACAAAAAAACTTTTGACTATTGATTCCTTGTACCTAAATCTTGATTCCCTTGTGCTATCGGAAGAGACAATTACACCAGATGATTTCCTGGAAATAAGCAATCGCATAGTTGTGTCCGAATCCACGATGATCATGGGAAATGTCAAAAGTATTGAGGATGCATTGACTCTGGGAAATTTAACAAATAATTTAAATGGAAATGTTTTGTTAAAAAATGAAACGATTCCGATTGTTGGCGAAGCCTCTGATTTAGTCAATATTGTTAACAGTGGTATCACAGTATTTGACGGGATCAACCCCACTGCGATAATTCAGAATCCCAATCTTAGCGTGGAAGAAGCGCTCGTATTGGGAGGAGCAGGATTAAATCTTGCAGGATACGTTCTTGCAGAAGGCCAATTCGCAAATATTCATCAAGCCGTCCAGCTTTTGAGTTACGAACGTTTGGGACTGGAAAATCTCAAAATAGAAAGGGAAGAGCAACTACAAAGTACTACTAAAGCGAATATTTCTTCTCTTAAACAAAAGGGTGTTTTGTTTGAACCATCGGATTCTGAAAAGCTTTTTACGATTGATGAAACACAAGTTGGCCCACTCGAGGCATTGGATCTTGATGCAATTGGAGCGGATTTGTCGGACAAGAAGGTTGATGTTGACGGACTAGTCATTCCTGATATTGCAATAGCGTTAAAAGAAATAGACGGATTGGATTTATCCAATATCTTGACATCTCGCGAGGGATTAAGTGCGCAGCAAATATTCGAGTTGGAAGAAAGGGGAGTACGAGTAGATCAGCAATTGGAGGTATTAGCTGAGCAGTCAGAATTTAGCGGGAACATCGAGGAAGAATCTTTAGTAGATCCTGTTGGAACAGGCCTTCGTCTTGTAGCGGATGGAAGTGTTGTTTTAAGAAACGACTCCCACAGCACGTATGATGCGGAGGTGATTTCAAACAATGATGGTTTTACAGGAAGATTTGACGTTACTTTTGTTCAGACTGACAATAGCGAGATTCAAAAACTCGATTGGTCCTATAGTCTTTTAGCAGAACAGCTTGAAGGAATGAGTGAGGGTGAAAATCTTGCTGTAAATTATGAAATCAACCTTACTGAAAACTTTTTAGGTGTTGTAAAAGAAGACGTAGCACAGTTGGATATTGAGGTGAATATTGCTGGTACGAATGATCAACCAGAAATTTTTTTTGAAACTATAGATGATACTGATGTACTAATTCGTGATGGCCAGAGTGATATTGCGAACGGAAGCCTATCGATCTCGGAAAGAGACTTATCGGATAATTTGTCAATAGCAATTGAGATTCCTCAGAGTGTCATTAAAAAAGATGGCGTGATTGTAAACAATGAATCAATCGATGTCCCTATTAATTTTGTTCTCAAAAATGCGCAGTCGGGAGATGTTTTGTGGGAGCTTTCGCAGGAAGGTAATTTCTATGAGGACGGGGATTCTTCTTTTATCAATGTAGGGCCAGATTCTATAGAGGTTATTGGTCCGGAGTTAAGTGCGGGTGAGTTTGAATTGGAATGGTCTGTTTCAGGATTTACAGAGATATTTTCCAATCTTGAGGACGGTGCCATTCTGGAGTCAGATTATGTTTTAAAGGTGAGTGATTTATCTGGAGAATCTGACCAATCGAATACTGTTCAACAGAATATTTCGGTTGATTTTCAATCCAACAGCAGACCTTCCCTAATTGGCACTGATGGTTTAGCACCCCAATTAAGTTCATTGGGCACTGAAGATCAAGTGTTTGGTTTAACGCCTGATAATTTTGGCTATGATTATTTCGTTGATCCGGATGGAGATCTATTCAAAAATTTTGAAATCGTATCAATAAGTGAAGACATTAGTCTTTTTTACAGTCCAAGGACTACAGAACTTGAGACTGACTTTCAATCCTTACCTGATCAGATTAATATCGGGCTCGAAAATACACAGGGCGTTGCGAGTTTTATTTTAGATAATAAAGAAATAGATCTTTTTGTTCGTCCGGATCAAGATATAAATGGAACCCGATACTTGGACTTTAAGGTTGGCGATGGAGTTAAGTTATCTGACGAGATATATACGTCTAGTGTATTTTTTGAACCAGTAGTAGATGCGCCGAAAGTTCAAATAAGTAGGTCAGAAATTATCGGCGATACTGATGATATAGGTTTAGAATTTGTGAAAGATGACACAAGCGTTCAATTCGAGATAATTTCCCAGGGACAAAACTCCGAGATTCTCAATGCTGAACTATCAATCGAGCAAGATGGTGTTGTGATACATAATAAACAATTGAGTGGGGAGGAACGTGTCACAGACTATAATTTCAATATTGAAAGTATTTCTCAGTTTATGGGATCGGTCGATAATGATGATTTCACACAGTTTATCATCACAAATCCAGTTGAGGCCAATATAGTTGTTGTGGCTCGGGATCTAGTAGAAGATGTTGATCACAGTGAAATTTTTGAAATAACAGAGCAAATCACTATCATTCCTGATGGTAATAAAATAAAGAATGATATTGAATATCGAACAAAATTATTCGGTGAGTCTCATGGTATGCAGCAACCGTCATCAAATTTTTCAGAATTTGCCGCAAGTGACGATACTACTTTTATAGATCCTTCTTTTGGAAGAGTGCTCTCTACCGATACGTCGATAAGTGGAGCATTGATTGATTACGATTCGAATACCATAATAGGGTCTAAAGGCGATGACTTCATTTTTGCAAGATCCGATACAGAAAAAGAAGTTGGTACGTTGGTACACGGTGGAGAGGGTTTTGACGATTTGTCTGGTGGCGATTACAGTGACATCATTTATTTAGATTTTAATGGGAATAAGGGTGAAGATAAAGTCTATGGAGGTTTGGGAGATGACATTTTCGTTATTGAAAATGATGGTGATATGAGCGATGCCGGTCTTTTAGTTGTTGAAGATACAAGTAAACGAGATATGAGTGAAAGATTAGAGAACCTATTAATTCAAGATTCAATACCGATTAGTGAAATAGTTGTTGCAGGAGTTATTGAAGACTTCAGTGTCGCGAAACCCAATGACGATGATTCAATTGTATTGTCTGGGTTTTCCGAAAATGCAGAATATACTGTGCACTCTGCCAATGATATGGCTGTTTTGCTCGTGGAAGATGATGCAAATGATAAGTTATTTACTGCGGCAATTCTAATGCCTGAGTATGGGACCTTCGATTCTTCTGATATGGATTTAATGAATGATGCTATCCATAAAATTTAAGTTAATATTAATCTCCCATGTTATTTTTTTTCTACTGCATGTCGTTGCGTATGCAGCTCCATCTGGCGTAGGCATTGGGAAACCAGCCACATCGAATGAGAGTCTTAATAAGCTGGTTGAGCAGCTAGTTGATCAAGCGAAGAATCCTGATAAATTGGCCGATTTTAAACAGCTAAAAGAAGTCGTCTCAGTTCCGTTCAACTCTACTCCGTTATTTCTTCAAACCCTGGAAACTTTAAAGTTAGCTGAAGAGAGAGAAAATGAGATATTTTCTCGCTATCTTCCCCAGGTTACCTCGTCCATTGGCGGTGGAGTTAAAAGTGGAGGATTAAACAATGACAATAATTCTCAAAGTGTAAATTTAAATGTTAGCCAACTAGTTTACGATTTTGGGGTAACAAAAAGACAACTTGGTGCTGCTAAGAAAGAGGCAAGTTCGAGTCAATCGAAGGTGGAATCCCAACGCACGGATTTACTTCTTACGATAATTTCAGCAGTGCATGAGGTCTATAGAGCGAAAACTCAGCTACAGTTGTCACAAGGCTTTGTGGACGTGAGAAAAGGTTTTTTAGACTCCACAAAAGAGAGGGAAAAATTGGGTGGCAGTAGTAATGCTGATGTTATCCGGGCTGAAACTAAATTGTCGGAGGCACTGGATAGAATTCCCCTTCAAGTTCAAATTTTAAGGGATGCAGAGGCTAAACTTTTGGAGTTTTTGCCAGATGGTTCCCCATTTGATATTTTAACTAAACTTCCCAGTTTTAATGCAGCAAGGATTGCTCTCAGTGATGAAACTCTCGAAAATAATTTTAGGATTGCAGAGATTCGTGAACAAGTTGATGCGGCAACTCTGAATTATGAGGCAGAAAAAAGAAGCTCATTTGGAAAGTTTAATCTGCAGGCTGGTTACCAAAATACGGATACAAATCTTTTATCCCCTCAAGAGCAATCTAGTATCCTGCTTACATACCAGATAGAAATTTTTACAGGTTTTGAAAAAGCATCTAAGATTGCCCAGGCGCAGTATCGCGTCAATGCTCTTAAGTTTGAGCTCGAAAGAATCAAAAGAGAGTTAAGGACAGAATTGGATCAAAGTCTAAACTCTTTTGATGCGCAAACTGCCTCTGTACTCTCTAGAGCTGAGTTGGTAATTGGGGCAAAATTATCAAATCAAGTTAATAAAGAACTCTTTGAATTAAATAAGGCGTCGATCAATGACCTTTTTCGTTCTCAGGAGGAATACATTACAGCTGCTAAAAATCTTGTCGATGCCCTTGTCGATAAGAATCTTAGCTATTACAGGATGATGGCAAAATTCGACCTACTATTGGAAGCATTTGATTTAGGGGTCTAAATGCAAATTGATTTCGATGAGTTAATTTATCAAATCACTTTACGGTTTGATGCCTCGATTACGCCAGCTGAAGCCCGTGCACTTTCTGGAACGAATGAAGAGAAAAAAGATGCGCAATGGTTAATTGGATGTTTACATGATTGCGCGATTGATCATGAGAAAATAGACAGATTACAGGATATTGATTTCGAGCGGTTTTTTGGAGTCGGTGTTATTTTTGTAGCAGACCGAACATTTATCTTTTCATTTGATGAACTCCGTCAACAAGTTTACTTCAATCAGGTTGGAGGAAGCCTTTCTGGAAACTGGGTCGAAATTCTCCCTATGCTTAAAATTTATGATGATCAGATTGTCTACAGGTTTTATGAAAGAGAAAGAGAAGCTGTTGCTGTAATCCCTGGGATAGAAAGTCATTGGTTTTATGCTCCACTATGGAAAAATAGAAAGTTTTTGTTACAAGCAGGTTTGGCGTCTTTGTTAACAAATATCTTTGCGGTAGGAACATCTCTTTTTGCTTTAATTGTTTATAACCGAATTATTCCAGCAAATGCAATGTCTTCGCTGTATATGTTAGTAATTGGGATGGCAATTTTACTCTCGGCAGATTATGTAATAAAAACTGTCCGTTCCCGTTTGTTAGGGGTAGCTGGACTGGAATCGGATATTGTTATAGCAGATAGGTTGTTTGGTCAAATAATCGACATGAAACACGATACAAAAAAGGGCTCGGTGGGGACGCTTGCAAGCATTTTGAAAGAATACGAACAGATTCGAGAATTCTTTACATCGGCAACTCTTGTTTCAATTATTGATATGCCCTTTGCGTGTATATTTTTGTTTTTCATTTGGTATGTTGGCGGGCATATGGTAATACCGGTAATCGTGGGCATTGCGCTATTAATTATCATAACGTTGCTTATGCAGCCGAGATTAAAAAGATTATCAGAAAGTGCTCAACA
>MDTG01140110.1_pt1 | contig 11119 bp, 9 predicted proteins | sample 811421 | NCBI WGS metagenome assembly MDTG01 (sample SAMN05326645, study PRJNA326480) | marine metagenome | isolation source: seawater | place: Pacific Ocean: South East | collected 2011
CAATTAAATGATATTTCCTTTGATATGCTTAATTTTTTAAATTTTTCTAAAGAAGAAATTGATGCAGCTAATATCCATGTTTGTGGATCAATGACTTTAGAAGGTGCACCTCATTTAAAGGATGAGCATTTACCAGTATTTGATTGTGCAAATGTTTGTGGTAGAATAGGTAAGAGATTTTTGTCTGTAGAAAGCCATATTAGAATGATGGCTGCTGCTCAACCATTTATCTCAGGAGCTATATCAAAAACAATCAACATGCCTAATGAAGCTTCCGTTGAAGACTGCAGTAATGCGTATATATTGTCATGGAAATTATGCTTAAAAGCTAATGCTCTATACAGAGATGGATCTAAATTAAGTCAACCATTAAATTCAAGTTTGTTAGATGAAGATAATATAAATGATGAACAATTAATCACAGAAAAGACAACAAAAGTCGTAGAAAAAATAGTTGAAAGGGTTCTTAGAGCTGAAAGAGAAAAGCTTCCTCACCGAAGAAAAGGCTATACCCAAAAAGCTATAGTAGGTGGTCATAAAGTTTATCTACGAACAGGTGAATATGAAGATGGAAAACTTGGGGAAATTTTTATTGATATGCACAAAGAAGGAGCTGCCTTTAGATCACTGATGAACAATTTTGCTATATCTGTTTCAATTGGTTTGCAATATGGTGTTCCATTGGAGGAGTTTGTTGAAGCATTTACTTTTACTAGATTTGAACCTCAAGGCATTGTAAAGGGTAATGATACAATTAAAATGTCGACGTCTATTTTAGATTATATTTTTAGAGAACTTGCCATATCTTATTTAGACCGTCATGATTTGGGACATGTCGAACTTAGTAATTTTGACACAAGCCCAACAGGCGTGGGTACAAGAGGGGATGAAACAACTGAAAAAGTTGCAAGTAGAGGATTTGTCAGAAGAGAATTAAAAGTAGTTTCAGGCGGAACATCAGACAATATATCTGTATTACAGACTACAAATTTTTTAAATGATAAAAATTCAGATAATCGTCTAGATAACACTGAGAATAATAAAACAGAGGGAGAAATTCTTGTTAGACAAAATTCAAACTTATCAAAAGAAATTGAAGCTAAAATAAAAGGTTATGAAGGTGAAGCATGTGGAGAATGTGGAAACTTTACATTGGTTAGAAACGGTACATGCATGAAATGCAATACATGTGGTGCAACTTCCGGATGTTCTTAAAGGATTTAAATTATGACTAATATTGACAAAAGATTAAAAGAATTAAATATTATTTTGGAAAACCCAAGCTCTCCCGCAGCTAATTACATCCCATATAGTATGGTAGGAAATTTAGTTTTTATTTCAGGACAACTACCTTTTAAAAAAGGCTCTATTCCTATAACTGGAATAGTAGGAGAGAATGTTAGTATAGATAATGCAATTGAAATGGCAGAATTATGTGCTTTAGCGTTAATTAGTCAATTAAAAGAAGCTTGCAATGGTAATTTAGACAATGTAAAGAAAGTGGTTAAATTAGGTGGTTTTGTTGCATCATCTAAAGATTTTGGTGATCAACCAAAAGTAATTAACGGTGCATCTGATATGATGGTAAAAATTTTTGGAGATCAAGGAAAACACTCTAGATTCGCAATAGGCGTTGCATCATTACCCAGAAATGCGCCGGTAGAAGTTGAAGGAATTTTTGAGATAAAAAATTAACTTTTATATAATGCTAAACTTAACATGGAAATAAGTATAGTTTCTAAAATTTCTGATATAAATTCTAAAGAGTGGAACTTAATTAATGTGGATGATCATCCATTTACTTCTCATGAATTTCTATATTCACTTGAAGAATCTAATTCTGTATGTGCTAAAACTGGTTGGTTACCGCAACATATAATAGTAAAAAAAAAAAAGAATATCGTAGGTGCTTTACCTAATTATCTCAAAAGTCATTCATATGGGGAATATGTTTTTGATCATAATTGGGCTAATGCATTTGAAAGAGCTGGCGGATCTTATTATCCAAAGTTAATTTCGGCGATCCCATTTACACCAGTAAATGGACCAAGATTTTTATATGAACCAAAATTAAAAAAACAGGTAATTGAGTTAATTAGTAATACAGTAAAAAAATTAACTACAAAGAATAATTTAAGCTCCGCCCACATAAATTTTCTATCTAATGATTATGATAAAATATTAAAATCTGAGAATTGGTTAGAAAGATTAGGGTTACAATTCCATTGGGAAAACAAAAACTTTGACACATTTGAAAGTTTTCTTCAAAACTTAAAAAGTCAAAAAAAAAAGATGATTAAGAAAGAAAGAAACTATTTTAAACAATCTGATATTTCAATAATGAGATTAACCGGAAATGAACTCAATAGTAAAATATGGGATCAATTTTATGAATTTTACTTGAATACAATTGATCGGAAATGGGGTGGTGCTTACTTAAATAGAGATTTTTTTGAATTAGTTTCAGAAAAAATGCCCTCAAAAATATTATTGATACTAGCAAAAAAAGATGGTGACATTTTTGCTGGTGCTTTAAACTATATAGGTAAAAATAAATTATATGGTAGAAATTGGGGATCAATAATTCAAGTGCCATTTCTTCATTTTGAATTATGTTATTATCAAGCTATAGATTTCGCTATAGAAACAGGCCTTGAATTTGTTGAAGCAGGTGCACAAGGACCTCACAAAATTAAGAGAGGTTATTTAGCTCAACCTACATACAGTTATCATTTTATTCCTAATGAAACATTTAAAAATGCCATTACTAAATTCATCAAGTTTGAAACCAAGGAAATTATAAATCAAATTCAGTATGTTAATGATCAAGGAAGTCCATATTCAAGTAAAACATGATTAAATTAAATGATGATTAGGTATCAATGATTTCGACTTTTTTATTCTTGTTTTTATTTTCCTTTTGAACTGATTCTGTTTTTATCATCAATTTATCTTTCTTTAATTCTACAAAAACAGTTCCACCCTCTCTCAACGATCCAAACAAAAGTTCTTCTGCAAGTGGTTTTTTTATACTATCTTGAATTAATCTACCTAACGGCCTCGCACCGTAAACTCGATCATATCCATTCTTTGCTAACCAATCCCTAGCTTCGTCACTTAACACTATTGAAACATTTTTATCAGACAATTGTACTTCTAATTGCATAATAAACTTGTCAACCACCATTCTTATAACATCAATTTTTAAATAATTAAATGGTATTACTGCATCTAGCCTATTTCTAAATTCTGGTGTAAATAATCTTTCTATTGCTTCAACGTCGGAACCTTCTTTTGAGTTATTCATAAACCCTATTGATGATTTAGAAAGTTCAGAAGCACCAGCGTTAGTAGTCATAATTAATATAGTGTTTCTGAAATCAACTGACTTTCCATTATTATCAGTTAATTTTCCATGATCCATAATCTGGAGCAATAAATTAAAAAGATCTGGATGAGCCTTTTCAATCTCGTCTAATAAAAGAACAGAATGAGGGTTTTGATCTATCGCATCAGTTAATAATCCACCCTGATCAAAACCAACATATCCTGGCGGCGCTCCTATCAATCTAGAAACAGTATGTCTTTCCATATATTCGGACATATCAAAGCGTGTTAACTTAATACCATAAGATTCTGATAACTGACGAGCTACTTCTGTTTTACCAACACCAGTTGGACCAGAAAACAAATAACAGCCTATAGGTTTTTCACCTTCCCTTAACCCTGCTCTAGATAACTTTATACTACTAACTAACTCAGATATAGCTTTGTTTTGTCCATATACCATTCTTAAAAGGTCATTTTCAAGATTTAGAAGTGCTTTTTTGTCATCATTTGAAACATTTTTTGGTGGTATCCTTGCAATTAAAGCGACCGTTTCCTCTATCTCAAATTTTCCAATTGATTTTTTTCTTTTATTTTTAACTTTCAACATTTGTGCTGCGGCTGCTTCATCAATAACGTCTATTGCCTTATCAGGTAATTTCCTGTCATTAACATATCGTGCTGATAATTCTACTGCTGACTTGATTGCCTCATTAGTAAATTTTACTTTGTGATGTTCTTCATACCTTGTTTTTAACCCTAACAATATTTTAACTGAATCTTCAACAGATGGTTCTTTTATATCTATTTTTTGAAATCTTCTTACTAAAGCTCTATCTTTATCAAAATAACCTTTATATTCTTTATATGTGGTGGATCCTATACATTTCAAACCTCCTGATTGAAGTACAGGCTTTAGTAGATTCGATGCATCCATTGCACCACCACTAGTAGCACCAGCACCAATAACAGTATGGATTTCATCAATAAATAAAATTGCATTTTCATTTTTTTCTATTTCTTTCATTACAGCCTTCAATCTTTCTTCAAAATCTCCTCTGTATCTTGTTCCTGCAAGTAATGCCCCCATATCTAAAGCAAAAATTTCAGCTTTAAGAAGCACCTCAGGAACTTCACCTTTTACTACCTTATCGGCAAGACCTTCAGCAATTGCTGTTTTACCAACACCAGGATCTCCTACTAATAATGGATTATTTTTTGTTCTTCTACACAAAACTTGTATTGTTCTATTTAATTCTAAATGTCTTCCAATCACAGGATCTATTTTACCAGATGCTGATTTTTCATTCAGATTTACTGCAAACTTTTTAAGAGCATTTTGTTTTTCTGCTTCTTCTTTTTCGTTTTCATCCAGATTGCCCTCAGGTGATTTTGAATTTGCATAACTTGGATCTTTGGCTAGACCATGACTTATAAAACTAACTGCATCTAATCTTTTCATATCCTGCTTTTGAAGAACATAAACTGCATAACAATCTTTTTCAGAAAACATTGCTACCAACACATTGGCGCCAGTTGCTTCGTTTCTTCCAGAAGATTGAGTGTGTATCACAGCCCTTTGAACAACCCTTTGAAATCCAGATGTAGGCTGAGTATCCACTTCTTCACTTGAACTAACAATTGATTTTAAATCCTGATCAATATATTTCGTTAAGTCATCTTCCAAAATTGTCAAGTTAACACCACATGCTTTAAATACCTCTAATGCATCTTGATCTTCTATTAAGGCATATAGTAAATGCTCAAGAGTAGCAAACTCGTGTTTTTTGGATGCTGCCTTTGACATAGCACGACGAAGTGTTTCTTCTAATGAACGTGATAACATAACTTATTCCTTTTCTAACTGCATTTGTAGTGGGTGTTCATATTTTCTTGCGTAATTTGTCACTTGGATTGCCTTAGTTTCAGCAATATCATAGGTATAAACTCCACAAACGCCAATACCCTTTTGATGAACATGTAACATAATTTGTGTCGCTTCTTCTGAACCTTTTCCAAAAAATTTTTCTAGCACTTCAATGACAAACTCCATAGGGGTATAATCGTCATTTATCATCAAAACTTTATATAAAGAAGGTTTTTTTGTTTTTGGCTTTACTTTGGTTGCAATACTACCATCTAAATTTTTATCATTTTTGTCTATGTCATTCATTATACAAATATTTAGTTTTATATTTAAATCAATTATCTTTCTACATGATATATATTTAATATTTATATGCCAATCTATCAATAGATAATCCTAATCTTTTTTAGAATTACATTATATCATAATTACAAAATATAGTATTAATAGTAAATCTTTTCTCAATATAATGTGTTTTTTTTTATTTTAAAATGTTAATAATTAACAAATATGATAAAAAATATATAACTTGTGTTTAAATTATATACTTTGAAAATAAACTTTAATAAGGCTTTTATGATAAAAAATTGTAAATATTTTTCCCTATTACTTTTTTTTACTTTATCTCTTTTATTTCAAAGCACCCAAAGCTTTGCTAAATATGCTTCTATAATTATTAATGAAAAAACCGGTAAAATTTATCATCAAAAAAATGCTAATACTATGAACCACCCTGCATCACTTACAAAAATTATGACACTTTATATGATTTTCAATGCATTAAAAACTAAGAAAATTAGAATGAATACTAAATTTAAAGTTTCTAGAAATGCTTCTTTAAAACCTCCTTCAAAACTAAAGCTTATTCCTGGAAAAACTATTACAGTTCGTAATGCCATTTTAGCACTTGTCACAAAATCAGCAAATGATGTAGCAACTGTTGTCGCAGAAAATCTTGGGAAAACTGAAAAAAACTTTGCTAGAAAAATGACTAAAATGGCTAAAAAAATTGGCATGAAACAAACAGTTTTCAAAAATGCTTCTGGTTTACATGATAGGGGTCAATTGTCAACTGCTAAGGACATGGCTAGACTAGCTATCTTAATAAGAAAAAATTTTCCTCAATACTTCCATTTTTTTAAAAAAAAAGCATTTGTCTACAACGGAATTGAATATCGTAATCATAATAATTTGCTTGGTTCTTATAATGGTACGGATGGTATCAAAACTGGATATATCAATGCCTCAGGATTTAATCTTGTTGCATCTGTAGAAAGAAATGGTCAAAGGATCATCGGAGTAGTTTTTGGTGGGAAAACTGCAAGAAAAAGAGATCGCCATATGGTATATTTATTGAATAAGTATTTTGTAACAAAGCCAGACATACCCCTTGTGCGCTCGGCAAAACCGTTAGAACTTCCTTCTAATAGACCAAAAATCATTACTGCGGAAAGGAATATTGAAACCCCTAAAATCAATCCCTTAAAAAATAAAATTTCAGAAGGAAATTTAAGTTCTAATGATGACTGGTTTGTTCAAATTGGAGCTTTTACCAATAGACTAAATGCTCATAAAGCTGCTCGGAAAGCTCGTTCTGCAGCACGAGAACAACTTGGTAACTTACCTGCATCTCTTCAAAAAATACCTTTTATTACAGATAAAAAATCTAATAAATCTTTATGGCGCGTCAGATTTATTGAACTTGCAGAAAACCAAGCTAGATCTGTTTGTGCTGAATTATGGTCTTCTGGACTTGGTTGTATCCCGCTTCCTTCTAAATAAGTTTACCTTTAATATCTAAGTTACTGTAAGAAGCTCGTTCCAATTAGTTGTATAAGATTGCGACTTATAATTAGAGGAAATAGATGATTTATTATTATTTTTTATAATATTTTTTTTTACTCCTTGTGAACCATAAAACAAAGTTTCTGAACCCATCTTATTATTAATATTATCTAACAATTTCATAATTAAATGTGATTTTTTTTTATTATTGTTATTTGAATTGAATAGATCACGTTGTATGGGGTTAACATTTGAAAATTCGTAAATCTTATCCTGATAAAGTTTTGAATTATACTTTCTCTCATAAGTTATTAGATTTATAAGCGTTACACCAATCTTCTTATAATGATATTTAGAACGATATATTTTTTCTAAAACTCCAAACGCCTTCTTAATCATAATCGTGGTATCATTGGTAGGTTCATCAAATGTTACCATTCCTAAATTACTATATTGAGGATCATTTTTTCTAAATCTGTTAGTATTAATAAATATATATAACCCTCCACATAGTCCTTTTTGAATACGTAATTTTTCAGCAGCTTTAGATATATAATTAGCTAGTGATTCCTTCAAAGAAGGCAAATCATCTACCATTTTTCTAAATGATCTTGATACTGTTATAGATTTCTTAGGACTAATTTCTTCTAAACCTAAGTTAGGAATGCCTCTCAACTCATACGTTATTCTTTCCCCTACTACAGAAATACATTGTCTTATAAGACGAGGATTAGCACGCTGTAGTTGTAAAGCACTATATATACCAATATTTTTTAACCTAGTTCCCCAACCTTTTGAGATACCCCATATATCTTCAACTTTAAACTCCCCTAATATTTGTGTTAACTGATCAGAAATGACTATTTTATATACTCCATTGTTGGAGTATTTCTTGGCTATTTTGTTTGCTAATTTTGCAAGAGTTTTGGTGGGTCCTATTCCTATTGAAACAGGAATACCTGTCCACTGATATATTTTTTTTCTCATATATAACATTTTTGAATAAATAATGTCATCTTGGAAACCACCTAATTGAAGAAAAGCCTCATCAATTGAATACACTTCAATATCTGGAGTAAAATAACTAAATGATTTCATAACACGTGAAGACATATCCCCATAAAGCGTATAATTGGAAGAATAAATGACAACATTATTTTTTTTTATTACCTGATAGTATAAATGTAATGGAGCACCCATAGGTATATCCAATGCTTTCGCCTCATTAGATCTGGCTATGATACATCCGTCATTATTTGACAATACCACTACAGGCTTACGATTTAATACTGGATTAAATACCCTTTCACAAGACACATAAAAATTATTGCAATCAACTAAAGCATACAATGTCGTATATCCTTTAATATAAAGAGTGTATTGCCGTAACAACTACACCCCAAATTTCTATACTCATGCTTTCTGTAACTTCAATAGGTTTAAAATTCTTATTTTCTGGCATTAAAATTAATTTTCCAGATTGTTTATATAATCGCTTTACTGTCATTTGACCATCCACAACTGCAATAACAATTTTACCATGAGAAGGTTTTAAACTTCTATCTACTATAAGTATATCATTATCGTGGATTCCTGCATTAATCATAGAATCTCCATCCACACGTACAAAAAAAGTTGCAGCAGGATGTTTTATAAGATAACTATTTAAATCTAAAGTTTTTTCCAAATGATCATCAGCCGGAGAAGGAAAACCTGCTGATATTTTATAACTGTATAATGGTAACTTAATTGATAATTTATTGGTTGATAAATTTAATATTTTAATATCCTCATGAGGAAGATAGTGCCCATTTAAAATTAATAATTCTTTTGTTTTTTCTATATTATCCATATCATAAATTCCATTTGTTCATGTTTTGTTCTTAATTTATACACTAAAAAATACCAAATGAAAGTTTTTTATAATTTTTTATACTTGTCTATAACTGAGTCCAAATCATGATCAACCCGATCATCAAATCCAAACCTTGAAGAGAAGAATACCAAACCCATCAAAAAAGAGCCCAATATTAACGAAACGATCACACAAATAATGATAGCTAAAAAACCGTTTGTACTAATATCTATAAAGTCCATATGAAACCACATTTTCACTGAAAAAACAATCGATACAAAAAGAGTTAAAATAAAACCAAAGACTAATAATATATTTTTCATAACAAATTATTTATAATTATATATTGCGAACTGGAAGCTCATATTTTACAAGCTCATTCCAATAAGTAATTCCTAAAGATATGACATCATCATTAAAATCATATTTAGAGTTGTGCAACATTCTATTAACTTCCCCTTTTCCTGCCCCAAGCCAAATATAAGATCCAGGTTTTTTCTCCAACATATAAGCAAAATCTTCTGCTCCCATAGAAGGGGACAAACCAGTTTTAACAAAATCTTTACCAACTATATTCTCAGCAACTACAATTGCTTTTTCACTTTCATGGGGGTTGTTAACGGTGACGGGATAACCTCGAATTATTTCAACTTCAGCATTGCATCCATAGGCAGAAGCCGTCAAATTGCAAATTTCAGAAAATTGTTTATGAACTATTTTTCTAACACTTGGGTTTATAGTACGAATAGTACCAACAAATTCAGATTTCTCAGGAATAATATTAAAACCTGTCCCAGAGTTAATCTGTGTAACAGAAACAACTACAGAATCTATAGGGTTTTGTTTTCTAGAAACTATTTGTTGTAATGATTGAACGATAGCGGATGTAGCCAAGATAGGATCTGATGTTGATTGAGGCATAGCAGCATGACCACCCTTTCCATTAATTAGCACTTTAAACTTATCGAAAGATGCCATAACAGAACCTTTATGAACAGCAATTTCACCAACTTCTAATCCAGGCCAATTATGAAGCCCCCAAACACTTTCCATGGAAAACTTATCAAACAATCCATCCTTAATCATAGACAAACCTCCTGCTCCGCCCTCTTCGGCTGGCTGAAAAATAAAATATACAGTTCCATCAAAATCTTTTTGTTCAGATAAAGTTTTAGCTGCACCTAATAACATGGCAACATGTCCATCATGACCGCATGCATGCATTTTCCCTTCAGATTTTGATTTATAATCTACTGCATTTTCCTCTTGAATTGGCAAGGCATCCATATCAGCTCTTAAACCTATAGCACGATTACTTCCACCTCCATTACCTTTTAAAACACCAACAACACCTGTACCTCCTAATCCACGAAAAACTTCTATATCAAATGACTCTAATTTTCTAGATATAAAATTAGATGTCCAAATCTCTTCATAACCTAATTCAGGATTAGCATGAAGCTCGTGCCTCCAACTAGTAACCTCATTGACAATGTTTTTTATATTCGATGATATTTTCATTGTTAAATATTATGTAAAAGTATACTCATTAAAATATATTAATTTAAAAATAGTATAATTCACACAAAAGATAAAATGAAAAATCCTGAAACTACATCACAAAAAATATTATTTATTTTTGTACCATTTTCAATTGGTTACTTTTTATCATATTTATATAGATCTACAAATGCTGTATTAGCACCTTACCTTAATCAAGATCTTGGAATTAACGCCGAAGAATTAGGCTTAATAACTTCAGTATATTTTCTTACATTTGCTTTATTTCAATTGCCTCTTGGAATTTTGCTAGACAAATATGGAGCAAGAAGAGTACAAACAATATTATTTATCATCGCTTCAATTGGAGCCATGACTTTTGCATTGGGAAATGATGTATTACAATTAACAATTGGAAGAGGACTAATTGGCTTAGGTGTTTCGGGTGCTCTAATGGGGGCATTTAAAGCTATTTCTGTATGGTTTCCTAAAGAAAGATTAAGCTTATTGATTGCGGTTTACTTAGGATTTGGCGCAATGGGTGCTGTTGTAGCATCTACCCCACTAGAATTAGCATTAAATATAACAAGTTGGAGAATTATATATTTGTTTTTATCAGTAATAACTATGCTAGTTGGGTTCTTAATATTTTTTGTTGTTCCAGAAAAAAAAATGCCCAGCGATGAAAATAAAAATGATAATATCATAAAAGTTTTAAAAGAAATATATTCTAGTTATGCATTTTGGAGAATATGCCCTATAGCATCTATTGTAGGTGGAACCTC
>MDTG01299544.1_pt1 | contig 11119 bp, 11 predicted proteins | sample 811421 | NCBI WGS metagenome assembly MDTG01 (sample SAMN05326645, study PRJNA326480) | marine metagenome | isolation source: seawater | place: Pacific Ocean: South East | collected 2011
CATTAACATTGAAGTTCTTTTTTATTGAGATTGGTCTAACTTGATTATTTTTTCTATTGAAATTTCTCATTGTTAAATATATTTGTAGTTAACATTATGCTAAACTAATAAACATTATGAGAAAAAAAAACAATCTAAAATTCTCTAACATCTTATCCTTTCAAAAAAAAACTTCTAAGATTCTAGAGCTAAATCAGAGGTCACGAAAAATATTTAAGCTCATTGTTGATGATTTTTTAAAAGATGGAATGCCTGTTGGCTCTCGAAAACTTTCCATAAAAATGGGAGAGAAGCTATCTCCAGCATCGGTAAGAAACGTAATGTTTGACTTGCAAGAGGCCGGTCTGTTAAAATCAAATCATTCATCAGCAGGAAGAATTCCAACAGACCTAGGTCTTAGGTTTTTTGTTGACGGTTTGCTTCAAGTAAAAAAGATCACCTCCTCACAAAGTAAAGAGATACAAGAAACTATTAATAAAAACTCAGCAAACGCTGATCAAATATGTAGCGATGCGGTCACAATGCTTTCAGGTTTACTAGATTGTGCTGGTATTGTGATGGCTCCAAAATTAGACGGTTCACTTAAGCATATTGAATTCGTTCCCGTAAGTAGAGATAAAGCACTAGTAATTTTAATTACTGATGATGGAATAATTGAAAATAGAATTATATCCTTGCCGAATGGACTGCCTGGTTCTTTGCTAATTGAAACAACTAATTATTTGAACTCAATTATTAAAGGTAGAACCTTAACTCAAAGTAAGAAAATGATCAGCGAGGAGATCAAAAACGATAAAATTAGAATAGATAAGTTAGCGCAAAAATTAATTGATGATGGAATAGCTTGTTGGGATGATGCTAGCAAGAAAACTAAATTAATTGTAACTGGAACGTCAAAATTGTTAGATGATGTTCAGGCTATTGATCAACTTGAAGATACAAGAGAATTGATAGAAAAATTGGAAAATAAGAAGAATTTAATGGGTATAATTGATGAGACTAACGAGGCCCGTGGTCTTCAAATTTACATTGGATCAGAAAACAACTTGTTTGGCTTAACTGGCTGCACAACCATAATAAGTCCTTTTAAAAATAAAGAAAAAGAGATAATTGGTGCAATTGGTGTTATTGGACCTATGCGATTAAACTATGCTAAGATAATTCCAGTCGTAGACTATACAGCGAACATAATAGGTAAAAAGTTTCAAATTACTTAGATGAGGAGGCCTTTATGAATGAGCAAAGTAAAAATGAAAAGAAAGAAAGATTAGACCTAAAGAAACAAGAAAACTTAATTAACGCAAAAAAATCATTAGATAAAGGTGCTCAGAAAAAAGCTAAAAATAGTCAAGATTTCTTAGTTGATGAGCTGAAGTCAAAATTAAAAAGTGTTGAGGACAAACTTCTAAGGTCACTAGCTGATAATGATAATTTAAGAAAAAGACACGATAAGGAAATTGAAGATAACTCTAAATATGCAATCAAAAATCTATCTTACTCACTATTAAATGTTGCCGATAATCTGCAGCGTGCATTGGAATCTGTTACTAACGCCGAAGCAGGTGGCGTAGATGATAATATCATAAGAAACCTTGTTATTGGAATTAAAGCTGTAGAGAAGGAACTAATTGACTCTTTAGAAAAGCATGGAGTTACAAAGTTCAACTCGATTAACCAGAAATTTAATCCTGAGATTCATCAAGCAGTTTCAAAAATTCATAATGAAAAAGCAGAAGGAACCATTGTAGAGGAAATGCAGAAAGGTTTTAAAATTGGAGAGAGACTTCTGAGACCGGCGATGGTTGTCGTGTCCATGGGGCCAGAAATAAAAGAATGAAGAAAGCTATTTTTCTTCAAACCTTCTGAGTGTCACAGATATTCTTCCCTCTTTTGGAAGGCTAACATTTTTACTGTGATAAAAAATATTCTTATTGTCTCTATAAACTTTGCTGATTGAGTGATAGTATAATCTGGATTCGTTTTTTAAAACTACGACTGAACCAGAGGATAGGCAAATTTTTTTTAAATTTCTTTTTGAACTACCATAATTAAAAATTGCTTTATTTCCAAGAGAGATTGAAACAACTGGGAAAGAAAAGTTGTTTTCATCTTTGTCTTGATGAATACCAAGATTAGCTTTCTCATTTTTGTAAACATTGATTAATGAACAATTAGGAGGCGCAAATTCGGAACCAAACTTATCCCAAATTTTTAGCAAAGTATTGGGAATTGGAGGCCACTTTTTTTTTGTTACTGGGTGGTACTTGACGTACTTATAACCATTTTTATCAGACAACCAACCCCATTTTCCAGCGTTTGTAATACTAATCTTTAGAGGCTTATTCCAAATTGGAGTTAGGGGATTAAATAGAGGAGCTTTATAAATTATCTCAGATATTTCATCTACAATTTTTTTTTGCAAATAATAACTGAGAACATTGACAAGAATTTTCATTTTTTTCTTGATTTAAAGGTTATATTCATAATATAAGAATATAGCTTTAATTACATTTTTTTAATAGTGCCTTAATGGGCTATTAAATTAATTCTGTCCAATTTACTATATGTAGGAAGAAAAGGAGCGTCGTATGTCAATTATTGGAATAGATTTAGGCACCACAAACTCATGTGTTGCCATCATGGATGGTAAATCACCAAAAGTTATAGAAAATGTAGAGGGTACCAGAACAACACCTTCAATGGTTGCTTTCACCGACAGCAATGAAAATCTTGTTGGTCAATCAGCTAAAAGACAAGCTGTGACGAACCCAGAAAAAACATTATTTGCCATTAAAAGGCTTATAGGTAGAAGAATGGATGACCCTGCCGTTAAAAAAGATTTAGAAGTTTTACCTTATAAAATTGTAGCAGGTGATAATGACGACGCATGGGTTGAGATAGCTGGGAAAAAACATTCGCCGAGCCAAATCAGTGCAATGATTCTTCAGAAAATGAAAGAAACTGCAGAAAAGTTTTTAGGAAAGCCGGTAAAAGAAGCTGTAATTACTGTTCCAGCATATTTTAATGATGCTCAGAGGCAGGCTACTAAAGATGCAGGGAAAATTGCCGGTCTTGACGTAAAAAGAATTATAAATGAACCAACTGCTGCAGCTCTTGCTTATGGATTAGATAAGAAAAAGGCAGGTACTGTTGCTGTTTATGATTTAGGCGGGGGTACTTTTGACATCTCTATTCTTGAAATTGGTGACGGTGTATTTGAAGTTAAGGCGACAAACGGAGACACAAAATTAGGAGGAGAGGATTTTGATAATGTTTTAATAGACTATTTTGCAGCTGAGTTTAAGAAAGAGCAATCTATAGACCTTAAAAACGATAAATTAGCATTACAAAGATTAAAAGAAGCAGCAGAAAAAGCTAAAATTGAATTGTCTACATCAGCTCAAACAGAAGTAAATCTACCTTTTATAACTGCAGATTCTTCTGGACCCAAGCACTTGAACATTAAGCTTTCAAGATCTAAATTTGAGTCATTAGTTTCTGATCTAGTGGACAGATCAATTGAACCTTGCAAGCAAGCATTAAAAGACGCTGGCCTAAGTGCTGGTGAGATCAACGATGTTATTTTAGTAGGAGGTATGACCAGAATGCCTAGGGTTATTGAGGCTGTTAAAAATTTTTTTGGAAAAGAACCTAATAGGAGCGTCAACCCAGATGAAGTTGTTGCACTTGGAGCGGCAGTACAAGGTGGTGTTTTATCAGGAGATGTAAAAGATGTTCTTCTTTTAGATGTTACTCCTCTTTCATTAGGGATTGAAACATTAGGTGGGGTTTTTACTAAATTAATCGAGAAAAACACTACAATCCCTACAAATAAGAGCCAAGTATTTTCTACAGCCGACGATAATCAATCTGCTGTTACAATAAGAGTCTTTCAAGGTGAGAGGCAAATTGCAACAGACAATAAGTTGTTAGGACAGTTTGATTTAGTGGGAATTCCTCCAGCACCTAAGGGGACACCTCAGATTGAGGTTACCTTTGATATTGATGCTAACGGGATTGTTAAAGTCTCGGCAAAAGACAAAGCAACGGGGAAAGAACACCAGATTCAAATAAAAGCATCGGGTGGTTTGAGCGAAGAAGACATTGAAAAAATGGTTAAAGATGCTGAAGCAAATGCAGAGTCTGATAAGAAAAAGCTTGAGGCAATTGAAGCTAGAAATAATGCAGACTCAATTGTGCACAGCACAGAAAAAAGTCTTAAAGAACACGGTGAAAAAGTTCCAAAAGAAGATAAAGAAAAAATAGAAAAATCTTTAGAAGAACTTAAAAACCTTCTCAAGGATGAAAAGGCCGAAACTAGTGGTTTGAAGGAGAAGACAGACGCCCTAATTCAGAACTCAATGAAATTAGGTGAAATTATGTACAAAGAAGCACAAGAACAAGCTGAAAAAGAAAAAAAGTCCTCTGGAGATGGTAGTAAAGAAAAAGGAGATACCAAAACTAATAAAACTAAAAAGGCTAAAAAAGATGAGAAAGTCGTTGATGCAGACTTTGAGGACGTTACAGAAAAAAAAGACTCTGATGATAATAAAGAAAAATCGGCGTAGTTAATCATTTCGAATGCGTCATGTCAAAGCGAGATTATTATGATGTTCTAGGTGTTTCAAAAGATGCTGATTCTGGTAGCCTAAAGTCTGCTTATAGAAAATTAGCAATGAAATATCATCCAGATAAAAACCCAGGGGACGTAGAATCAGAAAAAAGATTTAAAGAAGTTTCTGAGGCTTACGAGGTTCTTTCAAATTCAGAAAAAAGAGAAGCCTATGATGCTTATGGTCATGATGCTTTTAACCAAACTGGTGGTGGAGGGTTTTCTGATGGATTCAGTGGTTTTGGAAGCTTTTCAGATATTTTTGAGGATTTTTTTGGTGATTTAGGTGGAGGAGGAGCTTCAAGAAAAAAACAACAACGTGGCCAAGATTTAAAATATGAGATCGACGTGGATTTACGAGAAGCATATACTGGCGTTAAAAAAGAAATTTCATTCGACACACTCGTAAGATGTGACTCCTGTAGTGGATCAGGTTCAGAGAAAGGCTCGGGATTGAAGAACTGTGGTGCTTGCGGTGGCTCTGGAAGAACAAGAGCTTCTCAAGGTTTTTTCACGGTTGAAAGAACTTGTTCTGCTTGTGGTGGAGCTGGTCAGATGATAACAGATCCTTGTGGAAGTTGTAATGGAGAGGGAAGAAAAAGAAAAAATAGAAAGATAGAAGTAAACGTTCCTGCTGGAGTTGAAGATGGAAGTAGAATAAGATTACAAGAGGAAGGGGCCGTTGGTCCTCATGGTGCAGCACCTGGGGATTTGTATTTATTTGTAAGCATGGTAGACCATCCTATATTTGATAGAGATGGGTTAAATATTTTTTGTAATGTTCCCATATCTATTGTTGATGCTTCATTAGGTGGCTCTGTTGATGTTCCTACCGTTTCGGGAGGTAAGGTAAAGGTTAAGATTCCCTCAGGAGCTCAAAATGGCGATCAGTTTAGATTGAATGGCAAAGGAATGCCAACTGTGAGGTCAACTCATTTTGGTGACATGATTATTTCTTTATCGGTCGAAATACCAAAAAACCTATCAGAAAAACAAAAAAAGTTACTAAGGGAATTTAATGAGGAACTGACACAGAAAAATAGTCCAGAGAGTTCTGGTTTCTTTACTAAAGTTAAGGACTTCTGGGAGGGCTTGACTTAAGGAATCTAATGAAAAAAATAAAAATAGGTGTCTTCGGACCTAAAGGAAGAATGGGTGAGAGCATTTTGAAACAAATTAAAAATTTCAGTGAATTACAACTTATAAGCCTTTGCGAGAATAAAAAGAATCCAGTTGTAGGCAAGGAACTTGCTGGAATCCTAGTTCACTCGGATTTGAATAAATTGATTCATGAGTCAGACGTGATAATTGATTTTACTATTCCAGGGGCAACAATAAATTTATTAGAAGAATTAAGAAAAAGTAAAAAAAAAACAGCTGTTATCACTGGAACAACTGGATTTACAAAAAGTCAGGAAAAACAGTTTTTAAAGTTATGTAAAGGTTTAAAAATTCTTCAATCATTTAATATGAGTTTGGGAATTAATATTCTAAAAGAATTAGTAAAAAAAACAGCTAAAAACATCTCTGAAGAGTCTGACATTGAAATATGTGAAATTCATCACAATATGAAAAGAGATATACCATCTGGTACAGCATTAACACTTGCAGATTCTGTTAGTGAAGGAGCTAAAATGAAAAAAAAAAAAAGCTACAGGTCACAATCAGCTAATTTAGTAAGAAGAAAGAATGAAATAGGATTTTCTTCAATAAGAGGTGGAGACGTGGTAGGTGAACATTCAGTTTATTTTTTCATGGATGGTGAAAGAATTGAGCTAACGCATAAAGCAATAGACAGAAAAATATTTTCAAATGGAGCATTGAAAGCCGCTATTTGGATTTTTAAAAAAAAACCTGGTATGTACTCATTAATTGATATGTTAGGTTAGGCTTATGAAAAAGTTAAAGTTATTTTGTATTCTTGTTTGTTCCTTTTTTTTCCTCTCTTGTGAAGAGAAAATATCTGAAGAGGACCTTAATTCCTACAAATCAATAATGGATGTAAGGCTTGGACATTTAGGTAACGCTATAATAATCCAAGGACGTTTGTTAGATGCATTTAACCTAAGGAACGATAGAGCTGATGAAGATCATTTCAAAGAAGCTGAGGAATTAGTAAAAGGAAATCTTGAACTTTTTGGACGACCTGATGATCTAAAAAAACTACCCATTCCCAGCTCTAGCAAATTGAAGAAAATTCATAGCTCACTTATAGAGGCATCTGAACTTCTCATTCAAGGTAGCAACGCACTAGAGGATAATGCATGGTTGGGTGGTTCAGTAAGTTATGCTGAAAGAAACCTTGAGATTGCCAGAGTAAATTTTCAAACTGCAATTAAAGAGATTTACGCAATTGAAGATGATAAAGAAATTAAACCAGTTACAGAACCTCAAGAATATGATGTAGGTGAGAAGCCAGATAGATTCGATTTTAAAAAATAGCTAACTTTATTTCCTATTAACTAAAAAACCACCAATTACGATCAATATAAAACCAATTATTAAATTAAAGGTAAAAGTTTCGTCTAAAAAAATATATGACCAAAGGAAACCAAAGCAAGGTATTAAATAATTACTTTGGCTAGCAAAAACGGCTGACTGACTTTCTATAATCTTGAAGAAAATTGAGATAGCTAAACCGGTACATAAAATCCCCAATAAACTTGCCGAGATAAAGCTCTTCATTGTTATGTTTGAAAACAATAAAAGAACCTCATTATCAGCTGTAAAAAAAAGAAAAAAAGATAAAGGAATTGAAAAAAAGGCAGCAACGCCGATGGAGCAGCAGGCCAATTCAAAAGAGGATCTCTGCTTTACGGTTTTAACCCAGTTAGCTGAGAAAGCATAAAAAACTGAAGATAGAATTATTAGTAGTGAAAAAAATAAATTTTTGTCTGAAATTGTTTGATGTCCAGGTTTTAAAAAAATAATCATACCCATAAAACCAATTATTAAACCGTAAACAGTTTGTATTTTAAATCTATCTTTAAAAAAATTTAAGGAAATCAGTAAAGTAAAAAGAGGCATGGTTCCTATTAATGTTGAGGCGACCAAACTATCGACATGTAATTGACTCCAGCTTATTAAATTGAAAGGCAGGACATTTCCAAACAAGGCTATTAAAAATAAGTCCTTTTTATTATTTTTAAAAAGCATCTTAATTTTAGTAAAATTACAAAAAAAAATGAGAATAACAGATGCTATTATTAACCTGTAAGATGTTAATAAAATAGGATGGATTGAATCGACGCTTAATTTTATAAATATAAAAGAGCTTCCCCAGATAGCAGATAATAAAAAAAGACCAAAATAGCTGAGAGAAAAGTTAAAATTAAAGTTTTTCAGGGTTAAGCCTCAACAGTTGTTTTATACATTTGAAGAGCGTCATTAATTCTTTTCATTAATTTTTTTTTATCACTTAAATTTAGGAATGCTCCTAATAAAACAACTTTTTCTTTGGACTTAAGAACAAGCTTGTATTCATTAGGTGAAGTATTTAAAAGGTCTACTTTTGTCCAATAAGGCTCAAGATTCCATTTTTGTGACTTTCCTGAAGGAAAAACTCTAGTAATTACTAAGCTAGACTTAAAGAGTTTAAGGTTTTCGAAAATTTCCCCTTTTTTATAATTTATTTTAAAAGCTAGATACAGAAGAAGTACATCTAACCCAAGAAACCCAAAAACAGGCCATGCCCCCAGGCTCCAAAAAAAAACACCAATAGAAAAGAAAATGATACTCACAATAACCATGAGATTTCTGAAGTTTTTTTTTGATAAACTTCTATATGGGAGAACTGTTATATCCAGAATATTGTTAGCCATAAAGTTATATAGAATTTTTTTTTTATATTTTAAAGCTATAATTTAAGAATGGCTAAAGAACAAAGCAAAAATAAAATTTTTAAAATACCAAAAAAAGAAAACTCATAACCATCAACTGAAAGTAACTATAAAGATGTATGATTTTTAATAAACCTTTTATCGCTGTTAGTATTCATTTGTTTAGCTTGAGAATAGAATTGGGTTAGCAAGGGGAAAAACTTTTAGAAGTTGAAAATAATTCCTAACTGGGTTATCAAGGATGCTCATCATTAGCTAATTCTTTATGGAAGATATATTTGTAAAGCAAGAAACTCTGAATGTAATGTATGTAAAATAAAAGAGGTTTATTATGGTTAAAAAAGTTTTAGGAATGGGTAATGCTGTACTAGATATTTTGGTTGAGACCTCAGATTCCTACCTACAAAAAAATAACTTATCAAAAGGTTCTATGGTTTTAGTTGAACAGGAAGAGTCAGATAAAATTGTTAATGAGGTTACGCCAATTAAAAAAGATTCTGGTGGTTCAGTTGCAAATTCGATGGTTGGTATTTCTGTTTTTGGGGGGAATGCATCATTCTGCGGAAAGGTAAAGAACGACGAGCTAGGTCATGACTTTGAACAAAAAATGCAAATCACTGGAACTCAGTTCCTTTGCACGAAATCAGATAGTGGCTTACCAACTGCAAGGTGCCTTGTGTTAGTTACTCCTGATGGAGAAAGAACGATGCAAACTTTTTTAGGAGCTAGTACAACCTTAAATGAAAATGATATTGAAGAAGACTTTTTTAATGATGTGAAATTCTTATTTGTTGAGGGATATTTGTGGAGCTCTCAATCTGCACAAAATGCAATAAGGAAAGCAATTGAGTTGTCAAAAAGAAGGGGCATTAAAGTCGTTTTTTCATTATCTGACCCAGGATTAACTAAAATGTACGCAAATGACTTTATAGGCCTCATAGACAAATCAGTAGATATTTTAATTGGAAATGAGAACGAATTTTATGAAATCTTTCAATCCACAAATACAGACTCTATATCAAAACAAATTTCAAAGATGGCGGAGATTGGATTTATGACACAAGGTAAAAACGGAGCTACATTATTTCAAAATAAAAAATTTGATAAAATAAAGACTCCTTTAGTAAAAAATGTAGTTGATACAACTGGAGCTGGAGATATGTTTGCTGCAGGGACATTATTTAAGCTTCAGAATAACCAGTCAGCTCAAGACTCTGCAACCTTTGGATGTGAGGTGGCTGCTAAAATTATCACCCAGTTTGGTGCCAGGCCAGACGATGATTTTAAATCAAAAATTTAGAAATAGTAATTTGTAATACCGAACACAAAAATTGGAATCTGGAAGCCAAAGTTAGTCATTATAGCCTTGTCTTTGCCCAAAAAACCAAACGCAGTCCATAAAACAACCCCAAAGCCATGAAAAAATATATTCAGGGGATAGATATTTATATTTGTGAAAAGTATTCCTATTAAAACAAAAAAAGTTCCCAACCACTTCAAGTAATTCATTTCTTATTCTCCTTTGTTAAATTTTTCAATAATTAGATAAAATTAATCAATTATTGTCCTTATGGTTTCAATTACATCTGATGTTTTGATCATATTGATATCACTATTTTTATATAAATCCCATGATGAGATAACAGTATTTTTAGAGTTACCTATTGGAGCAAATTTATGATGATTTGTGGGACCAAAAAGTGAGATTAATGGAATTCCACTGTTAGCAATTAAGTGACCACAACCAGTATCATTTGAAATACCAAACTTACAATCTTTTGAAATGTTAATAGTTTTTAAGGGATTATTAGTTTCTACAATTTTAAGCCCAGTAAAGTGTTTTTTTTTTAATATTGAATAGAGCTTTTTTTCTTTGGGACCCAGAATAAAAATTGGAATATATTTTTTTTCTTTAATAAATAATCCCACTTTCAAAAAATTATTAATATCCCACATTTTCCAGCTAACTGAAGCTCCTGGGCATATGACTACTTTTTTTGATGTGCTAGATTTAGTCAATAAAGATTCTTTAAATTTTTCAGGAGAAAAAACATTAGCAAGATTTATTAATTGTTTTGTGAGATTTTTTTCACTTCTATTCGAGGGAACAAAGTCGGATAATAAGTAATTTGCTGACGATGATATAAAGATATTTGTGGGTATTGATTTAAGCAAAAGTGTAGTGAGAAATCTTTTTTGAGTATCAATCACAATATCGTAATTATCAAATTTTTGAATTTTAAAAAAATCAAAAAAAGAAGAACCAAAAATTTTCTCATCTACAGAATGAATAATTTTTTCTGTTAGTGGTTTTAGGTCCCTGTTAAAAATTGAATGCCCTTTTCCTGACTTCCATATTATTTCTGATTGTGGAAATATATTTTTAAGATGTTTTAAAAAAGGAAACTTTAATAATGCATCGCCAAGAAGATCTAACCCAACATAGATTAAAATTTTCTTCGGTTTCGTTTTTAATTTAATTGTTCTAAGGGATTCAACTTTCCAAGTATCGAAGACTGTAAGCCTAAGCATTTCAAGAGACAAGTTTTTAAATATTCTATTATTTAAGTATGTTAAAAATAATCTATTAAAAATTGAAACTTTGTTGTGTCTTCTCTGCCATGACCAGCATCGAGAGAGAATTTTTATTTTACATTTTTTAACTAAA
>MDTG01406391.1_pt1 | contig 11119 bp, 6 predicted proteins | sample 811421 | NCBI WGS metagenome assembly MDTG01 (sample SAMN05326645, study PRJNA326480) | marine metagenome | isolation source: seawater | place: Pacific Ocean: South East | collected 2011
CCACCTGACGATCCGCCGCCACCTGATGATCCACCACCACCTGATGATCCACTACCACCTGAGTATCCGCCGCCGGCACCGCCGCCGCCACTACTTGAACTACTTGTACTTTGTATATTACTTGCTGTTGTAGTAGTTGTATTACCAACATTGCTGTATGTAGTTGAACTAGATGCAGTTGAGCTTTGTATACCTGTATTTGCAGTGCTGCCACTTGTTGAAATATTTCCTGTTGCAACTATTTGGTTTGCTGTAACAGCATCAATAATTGCTATGTCGTTTACAGTTGCACCACTAATAAAAATTTCGTCAACTTCTGATTTTATTTCAAACAAACTACCAAAACTTTGGCTTGCATCTTCAGGAACAATTAAAAATGTTACAATATCTGGAGCCATTTCTTTCATCACATATGTGGACAGTTCAGAAAAATAAAATTTATCTCCGAAGTCCCAGTTTTCTAAAGCAAAAAATTGATTTATCAAGCTAATTACTCTTGACTTGATATCATTATCATTTAAGACTTTGTCTGGATTTTTAACAATTTTAAATTTTGACTGCAATGCACTTTCCGCTCTACTACCAAATAGCACTCTATATTTTACAGGGTGATATACAATTTCATCACTTAAAGATTTAATTTTTGCAAGCTCGCCACCGTAGCTTGTAAATAATGAATCACTTGAAGGTGGTAAAGGTCTTCTTGCTAATATTCCATCTAAAAATTGTCTAAATAAATTATCGTATCCCCTTGTCAAAATATATGTATCAATAATATTGCTTGCACTAGGGTCAATCCGAGAAGTATCATCTGCGGCATGCACATATTGAAATTTAATATTTTCTCTACCTAAATATGCTTTGTAATTTGAAGTAACACTTGTCTTTCCTACAGTTTTATTATAAATTTCAAAAATATTTTCATCTATAAAGTAAAAAACTTTACCGTTACTGTAGGGACTTAAAGCACCTAACGCACTTTTGTTTTGAAATATAGTAATATCTAGTGTGTCGTTACTTACGTAATTGAAATCTTCTACACCGTCTGTAGTAATAAATTTTTGTAAGAAAATATATTTTTTTGTAGGATTCACAGTTGGAGCTACTATTTCTTCAAAAATTTGTGGATCATCTACAACTCCGTCATCGTCGTTATCGAAAAATGTCACTTGAACTTTCTTACTGTTTACATAACCAACATTGTCTCTGTATTCTTCAGTGATTTCCCAATTTTGATCAGTAGTAAAGTTTGTAATGCTATCAGGCTTATTGTTGTTATTAAGGACAATAATTCTGTCTTTAACAATTTTTCCAGTTAAACTATTGTATATTTTATCACTGCTATCATAATAGAATCTTATTTCTTTATCGGACTCAAATAGATAACGAGCACCTCTATAGTCTATGTTATATGTTTCGCCATCAGTTGTAAATTTCAACAACCAACTGCTATCTATTTTCTGTCCACTTATATCACCGGTCTTACCTATGCTAAAAGCACTTGTTACATCAAGATTACTTTCTGTAATTACACGCCATTGACCTAACTCTCTATCAAACCTAAGTCCAAAAGTTTTGTAAGAAAAAATTTGATCAACTAATTGTGTCTTGACATCATTTTCAATTGTTTGGGCAACACTTGGTCTAATCTCTACCATTTGTGCATCAGTAGGAATTTCATCATTTAACAAAATTGGTCCAGTTCCGTCTTCGTTATCAGTAGTACCGTTTCCATTAACATTTACAATTTTTACCCATTTGTAAGTTACTGCACCAAGATAATCTGCGGCGCCAACTTTTAGTGTTGCATCTGGAGCAAAATGTTTACCTTCAGGTGCAACAAATTTTACTGAAGAACCTGGCTTTACAAGTTTTAAAACCGACGTTGTAAAACTTCCAAGTGTTTGTTTTATATCATTGATGTTAGACAAATATCCTGTGCTAATATTAGTATCCTGTGTTGTTTGGTTCCAAGTGATTTTTAAATCAGTTGTGTCTACCGCAGGATATTCACTAAAATAATAATTTCTAATTTTTTTACTACCTAATATAGGCTCAATAATGTTTAGGATTATTCCTTCTATATCAGTCTGTGTACTAAATGTAAATTTTTCTTTCGTATCTAAAAGCTCTTTGTAGAGTACTCCGTCTGTACCAAAAAGATTTGTTGAACTATATTTTCCTGTTGCATCTACTAAATCAAAATATCTTGAAATTCCACTTGTAGTCCTGTTCACGCTTTTTGTTTTTATGATTTCCTGGCTTATTGTAAGTGGACCAATTTGATAATCTTCAGCAGTAACTAATCTATTTTGTGTGTAATACGTTGCCGGGGCTTTTTGTTTTATATTGAGATTTGATTCTGATACACTGGCATTATCAACAGTATATTTCAATTCAAAAATTATAGATAGTGTTTCAACTTTTCCTATGCTACTAACATACTCAACATCAATACTAATACCTCTCATATCATTAGGAGTAATAATAATACTTTGATTTTTGCTTGTTCTATAGTATGTTCTAAAATCACCTTGAGGTAAATTACCAAATGTACCGTCAGCAAAAATTAAACTTACTCTATCTTCTATCCTAGATAGAACACTATAAATATTTCTAATCTTTTTGTTTAAGCTGTTATAAATTACATTGTTACCTTCTACAGCATCAACCTTAGTCCATAATTCATCTTCGCTTCCTGTCGAATCTAATTTATAAAGCCAGACATCTGAATTGTTAATGTTTGTTGCTTCTATAGATACTGTTTGATTACTGCTAGGATTAATTACACTAAAGTCACCGCTATCTAAAGATCCTTGTCTAAAGTGACTAAAAAATCCTGTGTTAGCACTACCTGCACCTCTTCCGTCTTCCCTATATATTAAGGAAAAATTATTTCCTGGCTTAGGTGTTTCTTCTATTATTTGTGTTGCTGATAAATCAGTCGACACAATATCGAAGTTAGTGCTTTGTCCATCAATTGGTTGTGAAAAACTAAACAAAGGCACACCGGTATTATTAGTATTCAATCTATATTGTTCTGTAGGTATTCCGTCTATTATTTCTTTTTTCACTGGCTTTCCAAACACTCCATTTACTGGCATTGCTCTGTTTAGAACTTTAATAAATTGTTCGTACCAATTTGGGTTTGCAGGATCGTTCCATAGAATAGTTTGATTCTCTAAATTAATGTTATTAGAATCAACAAAAGATTCAGTTGTTGTTACACTAGCTATTTTCATAATACCATTTGCCGCTTGATTTCGTTTTGGATTATAACTAAGCAACCTTGCAAGACGTAAAACGCTTTCTCGTCTTTCTGCTAATTCTAGATAATTTTCTCTGGCGTTCAAATCCATTCTGAACGCTAAATTTTGTCCTAAGAATGCAATAAGATCAATCAAAGCTAAGTATTCAGAACTTTCAATATAATCATTAAAGTCTTCAGGATAATTCTGGCGTAAATAATTAATCATTGTTCGACGTAGGTTGTCGAAATCATAGCTTTTGAAATCTGCATTTCTATACGATTGATAGATGCGTTTCCAATCTTCTGCTACTAATAATCTATTTTGTCTGTCTGTAGATGACATATTGCAATCCTTTTTAATATTTATCGAACAATGTTAACTACGTATATAATTAGGAGGTTAAAAACCCATTATTTTCATCAAACGTAAGTTTCATTTTTTCCGATATATTGTACGGTAAATATTCCAATTCAATCTCAACTTGAATGCCACTTTCGAATTGATCTACAATAACACTTTTTACTTTTACTCTTGGGTCTGTATTTACAATACGTGTGATATTTTGCGTTACAGCATCTTTAAGTGCAGGCGTTAGAGGTTCAAATAGAATATCCCAAATTATTGTTCCAAATTCTGGATCTGATAATTTTTCTCCTTGTCTTATATGAAAATGGTTTATGATATCCTGTTTGATCAGGGCAATATCATATAACACAGGATTTGTATTATTAGGATTAACTGTGCTGATTCCCCTATAATACTTAGAGCCCAATTCATAAGAATTTTGCTTTTGATTACCTTTTACTGTAATATCTTTAAATAATTTTTTTTCTAATGAACTCATACTATATTTAACCTATTGTTTTTCTGAATGTATCTCGCACTGTTCCTGCTGTGCCTTTACCTGGTGTCGTTACAGTGCTACTATCTGTCTTATCGGGTGTATGTAGAGTTGGATCTGCATTTTCATGTCCATCCCATGGTTCGTGTTCTGGAATTCTTTGTGGAGTTTTTGCATCTTCGGCTGATGTAGGAGCAGTCGGCGCACTTGCACCATATCCGCCTAGTATCTGATTAGGACCTGAATTTTGCCACGGAGATCCTGCTGATACTCCATTTACGTTACCTGCTTGTACCTGTGGTGAATTTACCATTTCTGATACTAATGCTTTGCCGGTTACATCAAGATTATTCATATGTGTTTTTGGCGTGTCAATATCTAATTTTCCGGCTGTAGTTATTTTACCATCTGAGCCGGCTTTTATTTCTATGTTCATAGCGGCAGTTTCAAAAATATTTTCTGTAGCGTTTAAATTTATAGTTCTTCCTGCTTGTAAATTTATATCTCTATCTGCTTTAAAATTCAAATCATTTTCAGAGTGTATACTTACACTATCCGCTGAGTATATGTCAATTTTTCCGTTGGCGGTCAATTCTATCCAACTGTTTCCGCTACCATGACTAATGTAAATTAAGTCTTCTGAATTATGCAAAAGAATTTGATGTCCTGTGCGTGTCTTTAATTTTAAAAATTCGTTATGCGGTATTGTAGGATCACCTGATTCTCCTTTTTCAACATTAGCATATTCCAATCCGCCTTCGCTTGCTTTAGACTTTCTTAATAAAGATGCATCTCCGTCATCCATTATAAATGTACTGCCACCTAATCTATTAAATGGTACTTGACTTTGAGCAAATTTTTCTCCATATGCTGTTTTTGGTTTTCCTGGCCTTCTATCATATGCTCCAGGTGTACTCCAACCAAAAACCATACTAGGTGTTTCTCGTCTTGCACTACTAGTGTTGACTCCACGTGTTTGGTCATCTATTAAACCATTTGTGTTTAAAGTATCACAAGCATCTTGGTTACAAGGTTTAATATATTGTGTTGCATCTTTAGATGCACCTTCTTCTAATACTTTGTTATATTCTCCTACAGGACGGGGTTTAGATTTGGTTTCTGTGTTATAGGTGGTTGATGCTCCTCCTGGTAACATAAAATTCATATTTAAATCTTGCATGCATCCAATCCAATAGCCATGCCCATAATTTTCTTCTGCAAAAAATACTAATACTTTTACACCTATATCAGGAGGAATAGCCCACATACCATAACTTTTTTGTGTAAATTCAAAACCTTCATTTTTAGATACACCCTGCCGAGGAGTTACACCATAAAATGGACTTACATAATCACAAGGAATAGTATATCCGCTACTAGTTTCGCTATCTTCGTTACCAGCTTCTGTAGCTTTTAAAATTTCAACTTCTAATCTGCCCATAAAGTTTGAATCTAAATGATTAGCAATCCTGCCAATAAAAGGACCATTTCCCTTCATCCATGAAGGTACCGTACCTCTACTTAATCTGTTAACTGCATTTGGATCTTTCATTATCTAGGCCCCATTGCTTCGTCGGCAGCTTCCTGATTTGTTACAGCACTATCTGTGCTAGTGTTTGCTGAAGTGCCTCCGCCTTTACTTCCGTCACTTGTTTTCTTTTTTGTTTTTTCTTTAGTAAGTTTATTTCCTGTTGAAGTAGGTGTTGTTCTTGTGTCTTCACCTGGCTGATTTCTTCTTCGGATCATTTTCATTTTTTGTGTAAATTGTCCATCAGCAAAACTGTTTGTACAGGTCATAATATTGTATACTCCGCTAAATGCTCCTACAGGTGTAATTCCAACATTAGGAAAATCCATATAATTGCCTCTTCCTTGATCTAGTGGTGTCCTAAAATTTAATTGTATGTCAACTTCACTACTTTGATAATCCATAGTTCCGTCTGCTGTTAAATTTATTAAATCTGTTTCTGCGGCATTATAATTTCCCATACCACTATCTGCAATAAAATAAGGATCTCCCCAAATAGTCATGTCGGCTGTAATTAAATCAACTGTGCTGTTCATAAGTGCTTCGTTAAAGTCTCTTGCAATAGAAGTTTTAATATTATCTAAATCACCTCCACCAGAATTACCTGAACTGTTTTTAATTTTTTCTTCCACAGCAACATTACCTGAAGCTGACATGTTATCATCTTGCCCGTCTTCCAAAGTATATTCTGTTTTGTTTTTTTCGCCTGCCGCTTTGTTTTGTTCTTCATTTTTTATACTTGCTTTGTTCTTACCCCCAAATGGTGTAATTGCAGTAAAAAATGCAACATCAAAATTTATATTAAATTCTAACACATCATCATTTTTTCCTGTGTAGATATAATCATACTCTTTGCAACACTGCCTTTTTAAATTTTCAATCCCTGGACTTGCTTTGGTAGAAGGTTGATACCTGCTTACATGTGCTTTGAATGGAACTACTCTATATGCATACACTTTTGGATATTTTCCTGTTTTATCCATATTTGCATGATCAGTAATATTGTAAACATCTGCTTCAACTTTAAACCATGGTATCATTCCGTTTTCGTCTGGTTCTGTATCAGCAATTTTTTGTCCGTATTCACTTATTAAAACTATCTCTTCAATAATTTCCTGTACTGTTGTGCCTGCTTTAAAAGTAAGTGTTCTAAATTTATTACTAATTTGTATTTTACCTCTTTCAAATACTCCTTCTTTACCTTCTACTTCTACAAACTTGGGCCTTCCGAAAGGTTGCTTTCCGCCATCTAGAAAACTCTTAACTAATTCTGATTTTCCAATTTCATTAATATTTTCTTCGTTTTCTGCATATTCCTTAATACTGTTACCTATATCACTTCTTTTGACAGTAATTCCTAAAAGTTTAGATAATTCAGCATCAAAATCTGCCGGCATTGGTGCATTTTCAGTGCCAGTAACTGATTCAAAAATCCTACGTTTTTCTGCTTCACTAAAGCCACTTTCACCAGCAGATCCTTCACTAGGATTAACTGTAGCAGAATCTACTTTTTCTTGTTGTCCTGCTAAACCTTCTGTGGCTGAATCTCTTTTAGTAGGAAAAAGGATAACAAATTCATCTGCTGTGACAACTTCTCCTTGTTTTTTACGTTCTTGATTTCTTCTGTTAATATGTTGGTGTAGACTTGCTCCGCCTTTTTGCAATAATTCATGAACAGTACTACCAGTAAGTTGTAAATCAGTTTTTATAGATTGTACTTGGTTAGTAAGTGCCTGTTCGTGCCAAGGATAACCTACAACATTATAAACACTTCCTCCTTCTGTTACTTCAAAATCTATATTTGCTAATTTCATAGGAAAAATTCTACGTGTTCCAGGTTTATTAATTTTGTTACCGTTTACGTCCCATCCTTCAAATTCTACTGACAAACAAAAAGGAGCTTCTAAATAATTTTTATGTCCACTTCTTAATGAAGCTACTTGTAGAGCTTGCAAAAATAGACCCATACTCAATGGTTCAGTAACTGTAAAATTAATGCCTGTTGCGTTTGAGTGTTTTGTTTGAGGGTTGAATCCTATAATAGTATCAATTTCTACATTATCTATATAATACTCAACTTTGCCTGCCCCTTCATATGCAGTAGCGGCACCTCCACCTGCACCTCCTCCAGATTTTAAAATTACTGTAGATGGATCTGATATTCTATAAGTTAAATCAGGAAAATTAATTTCGAAATTATTAAGACACCCTAAAGTAAAAATGTAATTATAGGAAGCAAAGTCTCGTAATTCATTAGGAAAAGGAGGACCTCCTCCTGTAAAAGATCCGATTAAACTAAACGCTCCTCTGACACCTTTAAAAAAATTGTCAACCTGCTCTGGTTTCACTCCTACGTTAGGCACAACTGTTGCACCTATTTGTTTAGTTGCTGACCCTACAACAGTGTCAACTCCTACTCCTAAGTTTATCATAGGATCCATATTACATTCCTAACAATTTTTTCAGCGACGTAGCTTTTGGCAAATAAATTTTTGTTCCTGCTTCAATATCATATATAGGATCTTTTATAATATCCATATTTCTTTGAGCAAACACCCACCATAGATGATGATCATCATATAAATCATGTGCCATTAAATCTGGACGATGTGTATACTGTTCTTCTATAGTGTATAATTTATCGTCATCTTCTGCAGGCACAGGCCGAATACTAAAAAGATCTAAGTATTGTTTTCCAACAATTTTAGTTGCACTATACGGACTGTTTTGTTTATATATTGCCATTAGATAAATCCACCATTGCCTTTGACGTAATTTCCATTTACAAACTTCTGCAAGCTAAATGATTCTACTGCACGTCTGCTGTAAATAGGCTGAACTGTACATTGTATATTACTTCTTGTTGGTACATGACTGCCTCCAGGTCCTATACCTTTAACAAAAATATAATCAACATCTTGGTTAAGTTCTACTGCAAATTGTGTAACTACAACAGGCACATTCTTAAATACATAATCTCCGTAACCATTTAACCTAACCACCGGGGGCGGACTTCCTTGATTAGGTGTATTTCCGTATGCCATTTTTGAAACGCTTCTAAGATAATGTACAGCCGCTATCCAATATTGTCCTTCCAAAGCATTTTCTACAGTAAAATCTCCTGTAATACTAAACTGATCCACTTGTGAATTTTGATATGCGAAGAATGGATAATTACTATGTATAGGCTTTATAGGCGAATAACTTGCACTATGAGTCACATAAATTTGTGGAGTGTATGGCCAGACTAAACCATTTGTTCTATTCAAGGGAGAAAGTACAGGACTGCTTGTAAAATTTGAAGGCATACTTAATCTAACTCTCCAATCACCCGGTGAATTAGAGTTTTGATTCCAAGTAGCTTCGCCAAAATCAAAATCTTCTGTTTGTGTTGCACCTAAAATACCTGTTGCACGTAGAAACTTTCCAAACTGAGATTCTTGTAAATTTTCAACAAAGGCGTCTTTTGCTCTTGACCCTACATTGCTTATGTTTTCCCCTATTTCACCTATCCAATTTGGTGTAGATGATTGGGGACTAGCACTATTACGTGCTTGTGAAGCATTAGCTCTACCTTGAATATCTAGTTCTGACATATTTTTTTGTATCTCCTTATAACTTATTTATTGACTTTTTTAACTACGTAGTTTATAATAAGAACAAATAATTGGAGAATCAATGAGAAAAATAAATTATTTAAACAACAAAGACATATTAGCAGAAATAGCAAAGTCAAAAAATACATTTTGTAGCTATACTGACCCAGAATATGCAATATATGACTTAATTTTACCAAATTTGGAAAAAGTTAATATTAGAACTATAGCAGATGCAAAAAGAGCAAGAGCAAAAAGACTTGCACAAAAAGCATTTGAAAAGGCTAAATTAGAAGGCAAAAAAGTAAAACAAGCAGAATTTGAAATAGATTACAAAAAAATTGACAAATACGATCTTATATTTAGAATAATGACATTTGATCATATACCAGAAGAACCTGGAAGAAAAAAGAACCCAAAGACTGTAGCTGACACAAGAGTAAAATTAAACTTTCCCCCATTCCAACACTATAAATTTAACGAAAATGACGAGCTTGTATGTATTGGAAAAAGTCATTGGGAAGGTGGTATGCAAAATGGTGCTTTCAGTATGGTACACGGAAAAGCCACTGATAAATTAGCTATGATGTGGATTAAGTTGTGTGAAAGATATGCTACTAGAGGTAACGTAAGAGGATATACTTATAATGACGAAATGAAAGGTCAAGCAATTTTGCAGTTAGCACAAATAGGATTACAATTTGACGAAAGCAAATCAGCTAATCCGTTTGCATACTATACAGCGGCAGTTACAAATAGCTTTGTGCGTGTAATTAACTTAGAAAAACGTAATCAAAACATAAGAGATGATATTTTAGAAATGAATCATATGAACCCTAGTTATACAAGACAAGCTCAAGGTGAATGGGAAAATGCAGTAAAACGAGAAAAAGAATTAAGACAAAATAACAGTTGACTTTTGCAAAAAAATACTTTATAATCAAACAAAGAAAGGTATGAAACTTGTTTAAAAAAGCGGCAGTCTTTACTGACATTCATTTTGGCTTAAAAGGTAATAGTAAAATACACAATGATGATTGTGAATCATTTGTAAACTGGTATATAGATCAAGCAAAAGCAAATAACTGCGAAACTGGAATTTTTTGTGGTGATTGGCATCACAACAGGAATAGCTTGAATTTGACAACTATGGATGCAACCATTAGATGTCTTGAAAAACTGGGAGAAACATTTGATAAGTTTTACATGTTTGTTGGTAATCATGACTTATATTACAAAGACAAAAGAGATGTAAGTTCAACAGAATTTGCAAAACATATTCCAGGTATTACAGTAGTCGATAACTTTACAGAAATTGAAGATGTAGCACTTGTTCCATGGCTTGTAGGAGATGAATGGAAAAAAATACAAAAATGTAAATCTAAATATATGTTTGGACATTTTGAATTACCGCATTTTTACATGAATGCAATGGTACAAATGCCCGAACATGGTGATTTACGAGCAGAACATTTTGTAAATCAAGACTATGTATTTTCCGGTCATTTCCATAAAAGACAGAAACAAGGAAAAATACACTATATCGGAAATTCATTTCCACACAACTATGCAGATGCATGGGATGATGATCGTGGTATGATGATATTAGATAGAGAAAATAACAAAGAACCAGAATACATCAATTGGTCTGAGTGTCCGAAATATAGAACTACAACATTAAGTAAACTTTTAGATCCAGATTCTAATATAATAAAGCCAAATATGTATTTGCGTGTTACATTAGATTTGCCTATTTCATATGAAGAGGCACAATTTATAAAAGAAACTTATATCAATAATCATCAATGTAGAGAAATAACTCTAATACCTCAAAAACAAATAGAAGAAATTAGTACAGAACTAGACATAGCTCAGTTTGAAAGTGTTGATGAAATAGTAGCAA
>MDTG01098662.1_pt1 | contig 11118 bp, 6 predicted proteins | sample 811421 | NCBI WGS metagenome assembly MDTG01 (sample SAMN05326645, study PRJNA326480) | marine metagenome | isolation source: seawater | place: Pacific Ocean: South East | collected 2011
TAATCAATGCGGGAATGGTGGTATGTACCGTTGCCCATAGGCTGGCAGCCTTGTGTCTAACCAAAAGGGGGAACAAAGCATCGCCATCTTGGCTGATTGCATTGGCCGCCAATGCAGGGAAAGAAATCATCTCCTTGGTATAGGCTGTAATCGCAATGATTTGTGGACCACAACCCGGAATGAGACCAATGATGGCAGCAACCACCACGGCAATCAAACCGTCTCCATGTCGAGCCATGTCTTGTTCAGAAATCCCTGAAAACAGCATGGTGAATTCAAACGCAAGATACGCAATCATCACCCAGAATGTGACGAATGCGGTTTCACTCGCGGCATGCACCATGGTTTCTCGCATCGAATGTAACTTGTCTCCAATCGTGGCTTCCGTATCGTCAGCAAACCAATTTTTCTGAGCGACATACAGTACCACTGAAAGGGTCGTTCCCAATAGGCCAACCCATGTGATGAAACCGTCGATTGTAAGTGGATTGTAGGCCAATTTCAACTCATATTCTGGATCTTGGCCAGACCATATTAACAGTAGAATTGCGAAGATGAAACCGATTGTGGTAATCCCCCACCAAAATAGGTAGCCTTGATGTAGAATCTTGTAGCCAATACCCTCGGGAACTTCTCGAGGTAAATCCTCCAACAGAGTGGTATCATCATCCGGTTCTGGGACCAAGTCCTCTCCAACTTTAGGTCCAAACTTACCCATTGGCTTGCTCGGTGTGGTACCTGTCATGTCCACAATGTATCCCCAGAGTACACCCACAATGAATGAAATCACATGAACAGCAATCATTGGAGCGATGAAACTAGAATCTGCCACAGCGGCTCCAATCAATACGAAAGCAGAGTCCCCCAATGTGGCAATAAGCGTGGCCACCACCGTTCCGTATGTGACATATCCACGCGCATACATTGGCATCATGATGATGGCCCCCCCACAACCGGGAGTCAGGCCCATCAGAGCACCGATCACAGGTTGCAATTTTTTGTGAGATTGGATGTATTCCACAAAACGTCCACTGGTCGCATATTGTAACCAACTGAAGAAGAGGATCATCACCGCAACGAAAACCGTCACTGCAAGGAAGGAATCACGCATACTCGTGACCACGATGTCAAGCACTTCTTGACCCGAGGCCATGGAACCCTGTCAACAACCGATTCAATATAGCCTTGGTTCGGAATCCGTCAGCGATTTCCTCAAGTCCTAGAGCACGATACGCGATTTATGACGCAACGGGTGTTGGAATGGGTAACGTCTCGATTGCGTGATGGTGAACCCGTCGCTCTGGCCAGTGTAATCACGGCGCAGGGTAGCGTTCCAGGGAAACCAGGAGCCCATATGGCTGTAACCGATTCTGAAGTATTCGGAACCGTGGGTGGAGCCGGATTGGAGCTCAAGGTCATGAATCATCTCCGAGAAATTCTTGTGAGCAAAGAAGGCAGAATAGAGACTTATCAATTACAGAAAGAAGCGAGTGGAAAGTCAGGAACTCCATTGAACAGTTTGTGTGGAGGGATTCTTACGGTAGCGATGGAGGTTATTGAACCGATGCCACACATTCTACTCGCAGGTGGAGGACATTGTGCGCAAGCCATTGCTGATGCGAGTGCTCCACTGGGTTGGTCCGTTTCCGTTCTCGATGCTCGGCCAGAATACGCATCCGAAGAATTGTGGCCAGATGCAGAGGAATGTATCGCTGCGGAACCCGGTGAGTTCCTTGCTCGGGAAACTACTGAATCTCTCGCTCGCTTTTCTCATGTACTTTTACTCGGGCATGATTGGGCGATCGATGAATCGCTGTTAATCGGATTGCTTGAGCGAAACGATGGGCGACCTCAAATCGGTTGCATCGGCTCAAAGGCAAAATGGCGTGCATTTGAGAAGAGTGCGATTCAAGCTGGAATTTCGCAGAACAACTTGGACACCGTGATTTGTCCTATCGGCGTCACCATTGGAGCCGAATCTCCACAAGAGATTGCGATTGCCGTACTCGCACAAATCATTGCAGAAATCAAAGGGGTAGATCCAGCTTCACCTTCGTGGAGAGATTAGATGAAACTCTTACTCGTGACCAAAGAAGATTGGAAAAACGCCAATTGAGTCATCCGCATTTTGAATGCCACATTCAATCTTATCTCCCTGCTTTTCATCTTCATTCTGAATTTGATGGATTGGCTTGGAATCTAGAAACTACTCTTCTTCCAGTGACACCCAATCCAGAACGACCTGGCCCCACGGATCCCAACGCACCACTGGTCTGAATCCACTATAGTCCGTTGAATCTAGTGTTGATTCAATATTGTGACGAACATCCATGGGTAGAACGACATCAAATCGGTCATTGATGATGGGCGAGTAGGTTGGAGCGGGTGCAATGGCAGGCTCTTGTTGCTCAACCTCTTTCTTATCGCCAAACATCTGCTGATGTTTCTCCGTAATTTCGTCAACCATTTCCTTCAATTTGTCTTCAGAATCTTCTTCTGTGACAGAGTCAGGGATTTCGTCCTCTGAATCATCCTCAGTGACGGGTTCAGGGATATCAGCACCTACAGCCACTTCCTGTTCAGAGGAGAATAATGTAGGAAGTTGAAAATCTGCTTCAGCTCCTGTTCCCCTCATTTCCAAACCGGCTCGAGTCATGTACAAAATACCCAGCATGAACAGGGTTAGTGCAGCCAATATCAGCATGAGTCCTTTCATGATTCCACTGTCAATATCGCCCCAAATGCACAGGAATCCAATGGCGACTCCAATCATGGCATAGATTCGTCGCCACCCAATATCTCTTTGGAACCCGATTGCGCCTTGTCCAGCCGAATGCACACACAGCATTCCGCCAAACAGCCACAGTGCTGAATCCTCACCACCGAGTACCAATAACCAAGCAGCTGGAATGAAAATCAAAGCACCGGCAATTCCAGAATTGTTTGAGAACTCCTGCACTTGTTGATCAGACCACTCGTTCCATTCAAAGTCCCACATTTGCCAAGAAGCCCAAGATAATCCGAGAGATTCAATTAGCATCAAAAATCCTGCGATTTCCAAATCATAAATCGTATAATCAGCGACGACCCGGGCAACTACCCATGCATGGGCGACGGGGATCATCAGCAGGATGTTGGCCCATCGCCGCTTGTGTGCATGTTGAGTAAACAAGATGGTGCCCAACAACAAGGCTGCACCGTAGTAGTAGATATCCGCAATCACTGCGGCCACAATTCCTGTGCAAACAATCACATCGACCAAGGTTTGGCGTTTCTCTTCACTCCAATCCGAACCCGCATTCTTGAACAATTTATTCTTCAGTCGAAGGACGTATAAGATTGCAGTGTAGGCAAATGTGTATGTCCCTGCAAATCGATACATTTCCAACACCGACATATCCCATTCCCTGTATCCGATATTTACCAACTGGAAAAATAGAATGACACTAGAAATGTAGAACCAAACCATGGTTCCCGTGGCCCAAGCGAGGATAGAAATTGCAAGGATACCGCCTAGAATGAACCAATGTGGTTCAGGCATGAGCAAATAAGCCCCCAAAAGAATGTAGAGAATTGGCATCAGGTATGGATGCGAATGCTCGTCGACTTCTCCACCTTTGGAAGCGTTCCTTCGGTCCAAAGCCCATCCAACCAACGAAGGAGTACCGATCAATAGCAAACCTATACCACTCCACCGCGGTAGATTCAACAGAGGTACTTCAGTGAAATATGCTGGAAGGTTGGCCACTACATCAAGTAAGAGATTCAATTCACCATTTTCCAAATCCAACATCCAGACCCATACAATCCAGGCGATACCCAATGTTCCAATCGCCGATTTTTGTCGATGATCAAAACCACGAACCAATACCAATGCAAAGAGGGGGAGTGCAAGCAGTCCGCCGCTGGTATCCAACATTGCAATGGCCAACACACCAAGCAATGTGATTGAACCCGCAGTCATGTCCTTCTCACCTTCCAAACCACGTCGTCTGAGAGCAAATTCGACAATCAGTGGACCGCACAGTAGGATAGAGTCAAACAAGAGGTTTCCATTTCCTCCTGTCCCTGGCCCTTCCAAATGAAGATACAACGAGAGAGGGAGGCCAATCAGGAACAGGAGCCATGCTGCTGTGGCTCTTGTCCGGTCATCATTGGGCAATTCATTGACGACCTCATAGGTCAGTATTCCAATTGGAATCAACAGCAAAGCACCGAGCTCAAGTTGATTGGCAAGATCACCGCTCCTCGCCAACCCCATCGAAAACAAGAGTAAGGGTGCACACAAACCAATGCGTGCCGCAGGACCAATCTTGAATCCAGATAGTCGATCTGATTTTTGGCTGATCCAACTTCGGGTATTCGGATCGTATTCAGGTATCAGGATGCTACTGCTAGAGATGTTTGCAATCAACTGTCCGAGATCAACCTCGACGTCGCGTAGACCCCGACCAAGAATGTAAAGCAAAATCGCAAAGAATAGCGCTTCAATTTGAATATCGATATGCGACAATTGGGGCAGAGCAAGGCGATTGGCCAATTCAAGAATGAGGATTCCAATTGCGGCCAGTGCAACCCAGCCAGTCGCATCCATTCTGGCATCATAACCCGCTTCGATGGTTTGCTTGGCATCTCGTACTTCTTGCCAAACCAGCGCAAGCAAGAACAGTGCAATCCCAATCGGAAGATATGGGTCATCTCCAGCCAACAACTCATTCGAGAGTAGTACCATCAGAATTCCTGCAGTTAGCGCAGAGTTCGCAAGTTTTCCTTCCCTTGAAGCAAAGTGACCGACAATAATCAGTGCAAGTGGAGGTACAGCCAAGAACAATGGGTCGAGAACCAATTCATCGATTTGGCTCCAACCCCCAACAAACCAAGAAAACATCATTCCGATGAACGTCCAATCTGACACCCAACGGCGGGTTTGTGACTTTGTTAGCATGTAAATGAAAGCGAGAAGTCCGAGACACCAGGCCAGCATGCTCCCTGGACTTGGAATCAACATTAGTGCAAAACCAAGGCCAATCGGCATGGAAGGTACTCGATTCTTGTGCACAGGCCAGAAATACCCCACTAGCAAAGCAACCCACAACATGAGTTGAAGGCTGATCCAGTCATGTTGAATCGGTTCGACCAAAATGAATTCAGCGTCCGAAACACCACCAACCCACTGAGCAAGAATAATCAATGCAACCAATGCAATTGAACCTTTTTCGATCATCTTTTGCGAAAGCCCAGGATGGGCAGCAAACACACCTTGAATCAATACAATGATGATGAGCATTGATAGCCCCTCTCCTGCGAATTCAAGGTACATTTCGTACAGGAATGGAGTGAGTGAAGAAACAATGGCCGCGGTGAGGAACAAGGGGCTGCGGTCACTGTCGGTGGCTACTGCCATGGCGATTGTGGACATCGTGATGACTGCGATTAAGACTGGTAAGGTGCCGGTGTTTGAAGCATAGTCCACCCAAATACTGGCTCCAACAATCATGATGGCGAGAGGTGCCAATACCATTACCAAACGAGGGACTGTGCCCCCGTTTACACGCTTGGTATACCACCACAAACCAAGAATAGCTACACCGACAAGCGAGGATTGAACCACAACGCCCCATCCCCCTGGCATCCAATCGATACCACCACTTTCTCCTTGGCAAATCAGAGTTGATTCTGCACCATAAGAACACATCAAATAAAGCGAAAAGCGGCTTAACCAATATGCACCTAAGACTCCAAAGAGTAGCCCAAAGGCCAGAATGTAATCATGAATAATCGACAGCATACCTTGTCTTCGATGTTGAATTTCGACCAAAACGAACGACATCAAAGTGGCCAGTAAAGAACCCAATGCCAACCACAGGAATGTCCAATCTGTATCCGTCTCAGACACCATGAACGTCCAAATGCCAAGCAGGAGTGCGATAATTCCACCCCCAAGTGAAATAATCATGCCAAATTGTGCATCCGATTGAGAACCAATTGCACCTTTATTCATGACTGCAAAACCGGGCTGATAGGCCTGCGTCTGCTGAGTTTGTGGAGCAATGTTCCTGAACCGACTGCGAGTCGAGTCATCTTCTGTCATGACAGAAACGTAGTCTGTACACTTGATAATGCATTTCCCTGCATACGGGGAGATTTGGCCATTGACTTAAGCAGGGGTAGAATTCATTATCCAGCCGAGCATGCCCTTTGTATGCAGGTCGTGCACCTACAATGGAATCGCCCCAAAATGGCGCGTTCAGGGTTTGATGACTTGCTGGTCCCCTGCACGCGCGTTGAGGTTGTGGCTCACCTTTCTGTGACCGATTCTGGTGTTCGACAGTTGCTTAGATGTGATTTTCGGGACGGTTATGGTCCAGAGGACCTTTCAGATTCTGAACACATGACGTTTGAGACCACCCTTCATGGAGAGGAAGGGGAAAATCCAGTGGTCGTTTTCAACACGCATCCATTGGCTGTAGCTGGTGTTGCTTTCCCAGATATTGCTGTTCTACCCCCATACACATTCACTGAAGATGGGATTTCGATCACCTTGCGTGGCGTTTCAAGTGGCATCAGCAAATTCTTGGCATTGGCACGCGAAATCATGCCACCTGACAAGGTCAAAGTCATCAACGAAGATGATGGTGAAGACGGACCTCGCTCCCTACTCGGTGAAAAGCAGTGGGAAGTGGTCCAAGCCGCAGTCCAATGGGGTTACTACAATGATCCGAAGGGTGTTTCTATGCGGCAGATGGCGGAACGACTCGATATGGCGCGCTCAACATTGGGTGAGCACCTGCACAACGCAGAAGCAACCATCATGAAATGGTTGGTCGAGAATGATTGACTAAGCGTTGTTGTATAGCACCAGTCCAATCACACATATCAAAATCATGGCGATGATAGTTTCCCCTGGATATCTCGTGATATATGGTGGCGCCCAATGTCCACATTTGCGACATACATTCGCTCTCTTAGAAAAGTATTCACCACAAGCAGAACATTTCTGCATTTTTGTCATATCTGGCCCATCTTCGATAATACCTTCCTCCTGTTGAACTGAGGAGTTGTCTTCTTTTTCATTAATATTCCTGACATTGTGCTTTGATGTCTTGGCAACATAGGAACATCCCAGTAGAGATAGAATCGCGAGAATCCAAATCATCATTGTAATCTGATCGATATAGAATGCATCAGCTCCCGTGTCTAGATTCGCCCAATAGGAGTAGGGTTTGGTATTGGATATGACCTGGTCATTGAAATCCTCCGATTGAGCTTCCGTCATCGACGAGTTCTGAGAAATCTGGAACACGGGTTGCAAGTCTTCCATGGTCGGATCTACCGCTCCAATCCCACGAGTATCGAGATAGAAGTAAGAGTTCAAGTCACCTGCAATGGCTGCATTCACCGTCGGTTCCATCTCCATCACAACTTCTCCACCGAAGTAGACGGGCAAGGCGCCAGGGAATATATCCAGAATACTTTCTTGTGCAAGTAACTTGGCTTGAATCGGATTTTCCAGTGGATCAAGCGTAAACGTGTGCGTTTGAGTTTCAATTCCTTGTACCGAACCAGTACCAGTGATCTCACTGGTTGCCACCGCATACCCTCCGAGATTCGCCATGGCAGGCTTTGTCGCATCGTAGTAACTTCCCACCGCACCAGTCTGAACTACAGGGTCCAGGAGACCGTATGCAGATGCATTGCGTGCAGGTGTCCGCCAGGGTAGATGGATATCGCCATCTTCAGCGATAATTTGTCCCGGTTCATGGTCACCTACAGCACCAGTGTACACCGAATAAACAGAGGCAGAATTCGTGGAACAAGGACCATCAACATCTGTGTCTCCACAACCAAAGAAAGTCGCGTTCTTCTCTAGAGAAACCCACCCACTGAGTGGATCTTCCCATCCGAACAACCACTGGTTGACCGACTGCGTCTTGTAGGGGACAACATCGAGGAATTGCTCTAACAACGGCTCAAGGAATTGGTCAAACACAGTGTAACTGAACAACCATCGAAGTGCATTGGCTGAATTGTTGTCGAGGCCGTAGATTTGGGCTACTAAGGCCTCATCCCAAACGTGAACTTCTCCACCTGGAGATGCCCGAAAATTCTCATCCATCGGTACCGAGTAACCCATGATTTCACCATACATGAAATCAATGGCGAAATCACCCGTAATCCGATGATGGCCGTTGAATAGGGTGGCAGTCACTTCGGAATCGAGATCGACCACATCACCATACACCAAGCCCCAGGCACCTTGTTGATTGAGTCCCAGTGTGATGTATTCATGATTAATCGGATCAATTGAACCAAAGGCTTCGTAGAACCACTCGTCAGCATGAATCCAGCCTTCACCATCAGAGAGAATCATCTCATACTTTGTGACTGAAGTAAACCAGTTTCCTGCCCAGTTTTGAACGATACCCACCATGTCTGTGTAACCGAATCGATCGGCTGGATTCAGAGTGTAGTCATCAACGACTGCAAATGGATCTTCCAAGGCACCCTGTAGGATATTGGTTGAACCACAGAGAATCTTCTGACTATCACATTTGAGCATGCCCACGTTGGTACCATCAACGACGCCAAAGAGTAGATTTTGCAATGTTGGTTCGTCATTAATTGTAACACCAGTCATTTCGTCCAAACGTTCATTCAAAGATTCGTGACTTGTGGATTCAAGATGTGCTCCACCACCATGATTGGCGAAACGAGTGTTGATGGCAGTGTAAATGGCATGATCGCGGGTAAAGGTTTCTGCATCATTTGCTCCTGTGTACCCAAATATGCTCGCACGCGCGAGTGAATTACTACCGTCATCTGGTGCACCCAACCTCACCATGAGCATGGGGCCAATGTCACAGGTCAAAGCAATGCAAACTGAAGAGTCACCTGGATCCTTTGCATCGTACAAAACGTGATGCAGTGTTGTGTTGTCATCGACCGAATCCCCCCATGCGATTTCTGTACGCATGGCTTCTTCACCGGCATCTGTGAGGTCATCACTAACCCAAATGGAAGGAGCTCTTTCACTCAAATCGACATACAACATATCTCGAGTAAATGCGCCTTTGACAAAGGAGGAACCAAAGTCAATCGCACTACCAACCGCACCGATTTTCTGAGTGTTGAACAAGATATTGATATTGGTCAATTGGGCGTCTCCAGATTCACCATCCAACCAATTGTATTCATTGTATTCTCGATAGGTGAGTACACCTGCTTCTTCATCATGGTACAGAACCTCACGTATGGTCGACAATTCATAGGTAAATGGACCCATTTTTTCGAATTCCATTTCAGTCTCGTCACCACTCTGAAGTGCAGCTGCATTGGACAAATTCCAAGCGAAAAAAGATCGCTCAGAGGTTGCATTGAGCCAACCTTCGTCTTCCCAAGTGTCATTTGTCATGACTGTAGCTGTGGATAGAGTCTCTTCGGTAACTTCCATCACAAAAGGTGAAATCACTGCTAGATTGATTCCCATGAGGAGAATTCCGACGATTCCGAGTGCGAGGGCTTTGGCGTTCATGGATACGCTCGTGCGGGTAAGAAGCATAAGCACTGCGATGGCGTATTGTGACCTGATACTGAATAGAGAAGATTCAAGTCGCAAACAAACTTGGCGGAATTATGGAAGAACATATTGAGTATAATCCAAGTTTTACAATGTTGACACTGGCGTTAGCTCCAGGAGAGAGTGTGAATGCTGAAGCCGGCGCTATGGTCTGCCAATCCGGCGTAGAAATGAAGACAGGCATGAGCGGAGGGGGGGGCATTGGCGGCTTCTTCAAGAGCATGGCGAAATCCGTGTTAACGAGTGAATCATTCTTCCTCAACACCTTCACTGCTGGACCCTCTGGAGGATGGGTCAGTCTTGCGCCAGGTGTTCCAGGAGATATTGCTTGGTTTGATTGTCAACCCGGTCAAAATCTGTTTATCCAGAGTGGGTCCTATTTAGCGAGCACAGCCAATGTCGAAACTGATACCAAGTTCCAAGGATTCAAGGGCATGTTTAGTGGAGAAAGCCTGTTTTTCATTCGGGCATTTACCCAAGCAGGACAGGGGCGAGTTTACTACAACTCCTACGGTGCTGTAAAGCAAATTCCAATCCAACCCGGTCAGACGGTTACGGTCGATACCGGACACGTTGTCGCGTTTACAGATGGCGTTCAATATCAGGTTGGAAAAGTTGGTGGAATGAAGTCACTCATGTTTGGTGGTGAAGGGCTTGTCATGCACTTCTCCGGTCAGGGTACGGTTTGGGTCCAAACTCGAAACATCGGTGGACTTGCATCCATGCTGGCGCCATTCTTCCCGTCTGGAAACTGACCTGCATTTAGACATCGCCCTTTGGGCGAATCATCAAAGGTCGCCCGTGACGCGCGTAGCGCGTTCGGCATGTCAATTAACATTCGAGTTCCAATGCTTCCCGGTGCCGGGAAGGAAACATGGAATGCGATTGTAAACGAAGAAAATCACGAGCATCTTATCGAAAGTAATTCGATTTTATTGGATGTTTTGCGTGATCAAGTCGGGACTCTTGGCGTCAAGCGAGGATGTGACATGGGCACCTGTGGATGCTGCGCAGTACTCGTCGATGGAGAACCGAGACTATCCTGCCTGTGTTTGGCCAAAGAGGCGCAGGGAACCAAGATTACCACTGTTGAGGGATTGGCAGATGGACATCATTTGCATCCCATTCAGCAGTGCTTTGCAGAAGCAGGAGGAAGCCAGTGCGGATTTTGTACGCCGGGTTTCTTGGTTGTCAGCGCGGCGTTACTCGATGAAAACCCTGAACCTAGTCGAGAAGAAATCAAGTGTGCAATCGAAGGCAATCTCTGTCGATGTACAGGATACCAGCAAATTGTAGACGCCGTAGAGATGGCCGCATCAATGAAACGTGAAGGCACGACCCCGCCTGATCCAACTGATCCAAAATCGGACCCACATCCGTTGGGACCGGATGATCCATCATTGCCCCCGGGCAGTTCAAAGTAGGTGTTTAAGATGGCCAAGGGATATCGTCAAGCACCCGGGAAAAGCGGTGACAAAAAACGCACTGACGGAAAGCGAGTTGCTGGGCAACAAGACTTCGGCGTACCCGGTTCAGGTGGA